>Ga0310695_10001827_pt1 | contig 47819 bp, 29 predicted proteins | sample RumenRJG_04DNA_FD_203882 | JGI IMG/M metagenome (GOLD analysis project Ga0310695, IMG submission 203882) | Bovine rumen microbial communities from Lethbridge, Alberta, Canada - RJG_04 (v2) (version 2) | ecosystem: Host-associated > Mammals > Digestive system > Stomach > Rumen | place: Canada... | reverse complement strand
CGTCGATTTGTTCGCCATGTCGCCATTGAACGGCAGATACACCGCCAGGCCGTCATTGAGCGTAGCGCCTGCGGCGGACAGTCCCGCCAAGGCGATGGTCAACGTGGCGAACGCCGCGACGGCGGCTTCCCCGCATATGGCTTTCAACATGAGATATTTTCCTGTTGCCATGGATTTCCACCTGAGGTAGTTGCAAAACCCCTCTTCTCTTCCGCGCCGTCTGCGAGCCAGGCCGCGCGGCCTGAGGGAACTCGCAAAACCACATCTGCGCGGCTGAAAGATTCAGCACATCTATTATGCCAAATCCGCGCTTCCGGCGCAAGGGGAAAAATGCAATTTCTCTGAGGGACGGGGGAGTAATTTCACATTTACTCGTTTTTGCCTTGATTTTATTCAGTTTTATGCTATGCTATGGGCATGAAAGCACAAGACGAACGGCCCAATCTCCCTGAAATGCCGCCATACAGGCTTGGCAGGCACTGGAACACGATCCAGGCATACCTCATACCCGGCATCGAGGACGACATCGGGGAACTCAGCGAAGGAAGAAGTTCATGGGGATATCTATTCGCCGGGCGGCAGGGACACCTTGACCTTGAAGAAGCGGTCGGCGGAGTTAGTGGGGGAATGCCAGTCGCCCGCGGCCAGATCGGCGCAGCCCCACACCGTGTAGATGCGCCTGTCGCCGAGGTCTGGCGTCCAGCCGAGGCGCACAGCGCCTTCTTCCTCTGGCACGATCTCGACAATACGCAGCGTCGCGTTCGTGCCGGCAGGATCCGGATTGGTGCCCGCCACCCAGTCGTGCCAAAGCGGCGTAGCCTTGCCCCACGCGCTCGGCGTGTTGGTGACTGCCGCAGTGAGCCGCTCGGCCGAGGCGTAGCCGAAGGTGGGGTCCGCGCCCACCAGCGCCGCACGCACCCATTCTAGCTGCAGGGAAGGCGCTTCGCCGAGCACGCCGCTTTCGGCGTCGGGATCCCAGGTGGACTGGTTCGTCTGCCTCGGTCCCCGCAGGGATTCGATCAACCCGGGCACCGTCTCGAACTGCGCATCAAGCCACCCTATGCGAGTGTTGAAGAAATTCCGCAGCACCGTCACGTCCTGCGCGAAATTCCGCGAGCGCGGCCAGCGCGCGTCGTTCGCCGCGCACGCCTCGACGAGATACGCCTCGTACCGGTCGATCAGTCCCCCTTCGCAGAACGCCTCGATGTACTTTGCGCGCACCTCCCAGTATCGCTTCTGCAGTTTGGTGCAGAAGTAGAAGTCGCTGTCCCACTCCTTGAACATCGAGTTCTCCTTCGAGGCGGTCTTTCCGCTCGCGCAGTACCAGGTCTTCGGCGCGCCGCCGGTGTTGTCCTGCGCGATCGACCCCATGCCCCAGTCGAAGTCCCACACCGGGCCCCACGTCAGCTTCCCGCCGCGGTCGAGATACGCGAAGCGGCTTTTGGCGCATCCGTCCGCGAAAAGCTCCTCCACGAGGAAGAAATGCACCATCGAATCCACGTCGCAGTATTCGCTGTAGTGCCTGCCCTCCTTCGAACGGCGGTCCGCCGAAGTGCAGGCGTCCCAGTAGTTCTGCAGAAAGTCCTTGCAGTACTGGAGCATCGCGGGATTGGTGTAGAGATATTCGGGAGAGTTGACCATCGTAGGCAGCGAGAGGTAGCCTGACCTCGTGGTGAACTTTGTGAGCTCGTCCATCTCGCTGGAGAACTCGAATAGATAGCCGCCCGAGATGTCCTCGAGCTCGGGATCGATTCCGGAGAGGTCGGTCTTGTCCGCCACCGCGTCCTCCCAGTCGAATATCTCCACGCGCCCGGACCCCACCCGCACGTGCTCGCAGAACTGGTAGGTGCCCGTGAACTCTCCGTTCAGCACGCACTGCACCCATGTGGAGTCCATGCCCAGCGAGCCTATCTCGTTCGCGAAGTCGTATGCGAGCTTGTTGCGCATCTGCGCGATGTCGTTGTAGTTCGCGAGCATCACCCAGTGCTTGCTCTTGCCCATGCCGAACATGTTCGTCTTGTCGTCGAGCTTGATCTTGTATGGCTTCTTCGGATACGTGGATGTGGTGTTGCCGCGCACCTTCACCACGCCCGTACCTTCGTACTGGTGCTTCCACTCGTCGTTGCCCTGCACGAAGATCGTGGCGGGATGCCCCACCTTCTTCTCGGTGGGCGTTACGCCGCCCTCAGTGTCGATGTAGAAGACGGGCAGCTTCGAGAAGTAGAACTCCTTGCGGTAGGATTCTCCGCTGCCCGCATACACGACGAGCCGTAGCCAGTGCTCGTAGTCGTCCACCGTTGGCGTGTATTCCGCCGCAGTCGAGATCGGCGTGCCGCCCCAGCGCTTGTTCCACGGCGCACGCTGCCACACGAACGAGCATTCCGGATGCAGTCCGAAGAGGGACGGCACCTCGACGCAAAGCGCGTGGCCCACGCGCGGACGATTCGTCTTGAGCTTCATCGCCGTCATGCACAGTTCGCCGCCCACCACGTTTGTCGCGCCCTCCTCGAACTCCACCGCGAAGTCCTTCACCCCCGCCGTCGCGCCGCGGTACGTGAGCGCCACCGTGCCCGCGATCCTCGCAAAGTCGCCCGCCTCCGAAGGGAACGCGTCAGCCGGCTCGCCGCCCGGCTCGAGCGACCAGTTGGCGGACTCCTCCCAGTTGCCCGCCTCGCCGCCGATCCAGTGATATACCCTGTACTCGCGCGCGTCCGGCTCGTCGCCGCCCGTGAACGCGCCGAACTTGCCCACTCCGGTGAACGCCACCTTGCTCGGCGAGACTGACTCCGCAGCGCGTCCGCAGAACCACGTGCGCCCGTCACGGTCCGCGAGTCTCACATACACTCCCTGCCCGTCCTTCACGAGATAGCCCACGTACGTCGCGCCGCCCACCTGACGCGTCTCCACGCAGCCGTGGATCCACTCGCCCGCGGCAGGCGCCACGTTCGCCGCCGAAAGCCAGTGCCATCGGCCGTTGCCCCATCCGTAGAAGCCAGTCTCGCCTGCGGCGTCAATCGCAGGCGAGAGCGCGGCCATGCCTTCGTCGGGCGGAGGCTCGCCGCCCATGAGCGCATCGGGGCAGATCGAGAACTCGACGCGCGACGTCGTCTCCGCGCCCACCGTGTCAGACGCGAATACGAGCGCCTCTACGCTGCTGAACGCGATGGCGCCACGCGCGCCCTCAACCACGTTGGACGCCACCGCATCCGCCGCGAACGGCTCCCATCCGCCACCAGTCGCGCCCTTGTCGGTAAGCGGCTCGCCAGCCTCATATCCGTCGAACGACGCGCCAAAGCGCCCAGCCGCCGCGCATGACCACGCGGTCAACAACAACGCCGCTAGACACCTGAACGCCATGCAGGAAAAATCAGCGAATAGAGATTACCATTCCGCTGAATACGCGCACTCCGCCCGCATCCGTCGAGAACGTGTACGGGGATCTTCCGTATGCCTTGAACTTGAGCGAGGCGAGATTCTCGGGAGGCGTCTGCCAGGTGATCGCGTAGTCGCCGTTCACGAACCGGCGGCCGCGCAGATCGAGCATCACCGTGGCGCCGTCGGCGAAGGAGAGCCCGGAATCGGCCTCCGACGTGCCCTCCGCCGCGAACGCTCCCTGCCCGTCGCGAAGATCAAGCACCGAACCGTCCATCATTCTCACGTTCGGGAAGTCCGTTGTCGCCGTCTTGAACGTGCCCAGCACGGAAATCGCACTTCTGGGAGAATGATTACCTGTACATACACTCTCGTCAAGAGTCAGATTGCGCACCGTTGTGGGACAATGCACGCGCACTTCGCCCTTGATCTCGAAGTCCACCGTCTCTGCACGCACCGCGGTGTCGATGAACGAGAAGATTCCACCCTCGGCGCACTGCGTCACGCGTATGGTGCCGTTTGTCGCGTACGTGTTCTTCAGGCGGAACGCCTTGCCGTCACCACCGATGATCACGTCCATCGTGTGTCCGCCAAGGTCAAGCGCTGACGGATGGTTCTCCTTGTTTTTCGTGTCGGCCACAAGGCCGAACGTATGCGTGGCGTCGAAGAGCGAATCCGCCGTCAAAGTCAACGAAGATATCGTGCGCCCCGTCCCTGGGAAATCCTTGCTGCTGACGACGCCCCCGGCAAGCACGAACGGATAGCCGAAGAACGCTCCATTGCGCATGTCGAAGCGTCCTTCTGGGCCAATTGTGATCGCGCCCGCGTTGCCGAGTGGCGCATTGAAGCCATATGTGCCGTCTTGGAACAGTCCAGCCACTATCTCAGTGCCGCCGCAATATGTCTGCCCCGACTTGGTAGCGATGAACGTTCCCGCGCCTTCCTTCACGAACTTGAGTTTTCCCGTCAAGGCGACCGTGGCGTTCTTCACCGTCTCGCCTTCCGGCACATTGACGTGCAGTTCGCCGGTCGTGCGCGAGTCGCCGTATTCAATCTGCACCATCTCAAGGTAGCCGTCGGCTGGATCTATCGCCTCTGTGGATTCGTAGCGGTAACGACGGTATGCGGCGGGCGCGGCGATGCGATAACGCCGGCAAAGCGCACTGTCGCCGATGTCCAGCACCGTACGCGAATCGAGCAGCGTCCAGCTTGATCCGTCATCCGAGCCGTACACGTTCCAGCGGCGTGGAGTGCGATTGCCATAATCGGGCCCAACGTAAAGCGCATACTCGTCAACATACGTCGCCTCGCCGAAATCATAGTCCACGACAAGCGGCAAGCTGGCATTTGCGACAATAATCCGCCGGTTGCTGTCGGTTCCGCCGCGCGTGAAGTTGTTGTTGAAGAGATTCGTCGCCTTGGTGTTGCTGTAGAATGTCGTGGGGCTGGAGACTCTGCTTGAATCGTCAGTGGTGAGGTCGAACTCGCCGCCGGTGACTTCGCCATCGCCGTAGAGCCCGTTGACGTAGAGCTTATGGCCGTTGAGATCGATTCTGGACTCCGCATCCAGCATGAACCTGGCTACAGCGCGCCAGTCGCAGTCGGCCGTCAGGCGGCAGTCGCCGATCTCGAACACCTCGCAGACGAAGGAGGAATCGGCGGGAGCCTGGAAATCGGTCGCCCCCGTCACGCTCACAGTGGTGATCGCCCCCGGGAGGCCATTCTCGATGATGCTGCCCGCCACGTTCTTGCACGTCCAGTTGGCGGGATTCGCAGGATTCCCGTCATTGGCGGCGCCGGTCCACCACGCATACTCCGCCAGTGTCGAGTTGGGATCGACGCCGTAGAAGAGTCCTGTGTCGGTGAGAACCGGCTCTATGCCGCTCTGCGCCGTCGCCACGTCGAACTGGAACGTGACTTCTGCCGGGCGCCATTTCTTGCGCCAGCTGATCAGCTTCTCGCCGAGCGCGAGCGTGCGGCCCTCCAGGTTCAAGGTGACCACCGCATTCGAGGCAAAGGTTATGTGGTATTCGTCAGTTGGGTTGGCCGTGTTCAGCGATTTGGTGCGAACTGAGAGGTCGATCGAGGAGCCGTCCTGCATCTCCATGTTGCTGAAGTCGTCCGAGAGGGGCGTCAGCTTCCCGAAGACGCGGAACCAATTCGGCGCGCCGGGAGCGGAGAACTCCTCTTCGCGCAAGATCATGTCGCCGACCTTGGAGTCCACAAAGCAGCACAACTTTCCTGTGAAGTCGAACGTCGCGTTCTGCGAGCGGACCTCTCTGTTGACGAACGAGATGATGCCATGGTTCTCGACCACCTTGATCGTGCCGTTGACGATGTCGGTGTTGTCGAGGCGGAACACCGACTCGCCGATGGTTACGAAGAGCGTGTGGCCGCCAAGGTCGATCCTGCTCTCCGCATGGCCGGCGTTGATCATGCCGAGCGAGCCCTGGGCGTTGAAGTACGAGTCGGCCGTGAGTTTAAGGACGGCAAGCTGCGTCTGGTTGATGGTAGGCGAAGTGCCGGTGTTGGCCACCGTGCCGCCAGCAAGCGTTATGGGATTCAGGTAGAAGTATAGATTGCCGTTGATGTCGAGCGTGGCGCCTGATTCAACGAGAATCGGCCCCGTGCCTGCGTACCCAGAGACGTTGTAGGTGCTGCCGCCCTTGAACGTGCCGGCGACGACGTGAGTGCCGCCAAGGTATGTCTGACCGGACTTTGCCGCCATGAACGTGCCCGCGCCCTCTTTCACCAGCTTGATGTTGCCTTTGATCGCCACGCCTTCATTTTCGACGGTGGTCTCTGCCGGGATGTCCAGGTGGAGTTCGTCGCACGCGGAGGTGTCGAAGTACTCGAGCTGCACCATCTCGAGATAACCGTCGGTGTTGTCCTGCGCGGCCGTCGCCTTGAACCGGTAGTAGCGGTAGGCGGTTGTGTTCTCGAATGTCTTTGTGCGGCAATCAGCGTTATTGGCGCTCCAGCCCGTCTCGGAGCTGCGCGTGTCGAGCACGGTCCAGTTCTGATTGTCGTTTGAGCCCTCGAACGTCCATGACTTCGGGCAACGCTTCTGGTAGTTTTGCATTGGGCCACAGTACACATTGTACATGTCGATCGTCTTCTCGTTTCCCGCACCGAAGTCGTAGTCGACGATGAGCGGCAGGTTCGCCTTCGCCACGATAATGCGCCTAGTGTTGTCCGTGCCATTGCGCGCGAAGTTGTTGTTGAAGAGGTTGCCTGCGTTGCCGCCGAGGAATGTCGTAGGCGACGACGATGCGCCCGAAGGCGACGTGAGATCGGCAATCGGACTTTCTATCGTGCCTGCGCCGGCAAGGCCGGCGAGCGTGAGGTTGTGTCCGTTCAGGCTCACAGTCACCCCTTCGGCGATGGTGACCATGCCCTTCGCGCGCCAGTCGGCATCGGCGCTCAACGTGACGTCTGCCGAGATCGTCTCGTCGGCCATGACGGCCGCCGCAATCAGGCACGCGGCAACGGCAGCGAATTTTACCATAACAGAACTTGCGCCAACCAGTTTCATGACATGCTCCTTTTTAAACTTCACTTATAATATACCATCCCCTCGCCCGGAAATCAAGCGTTTCTCTTTGGCGAAGCATTTTCGGCAACAGTGAAGCCGGCTATCGGATCATGAACACCATGCAGTCGGAACGCAAATTCCACTTCAGCTTCACCTTTGCGGGAGACGCCCCGCCGGTGTAGGTGTAGGAAGTGCCTTTATGCGTCACCGGCGCGCCCCATGCGCTTCCGTTCCATGTTCTGATTGTGTAGCCAACGACTGGCCGCGTCTTTCCACGCTTGTCAATCGCAGTGGTGGCCGTGAAGGTGTAGGTTCCCTCGACGAGATAATCGCCCGGCGTTTCAGCGGCGTCGAGCTCGGAGCATTCGCAGACGATCGTCACGTTGGATGCGGGCGGCCTGCCCTTGAAACGCGCGTCGTCGACAATCCGGTTGTGCGCCAGCTCCTCATCGGAGAGCGAACGCCTGTACACGCGCACCGCCTGTATCTTGCCCGTGAAACGGCGCTGGTTCGTTCCGTTGTCGTTCCCCCAATCGACGCCGCCGATGTAGAACGTGTGGTCCTTGAGCACGTCCATCGAGCCGCGCCATGTACCCGTCCAGTCAGCAGGTTCTGGAACCGTAGTGCAGAACAGCGCGTACTTGCCGCCATGCCATATGGCATTCACGTATTCTCCGTCCCATCCGGCCTTTGCGAGCGTCGCCTTGGCGAGCGGCTTGAAACATATCCGAAGGCCGTTCTCATCCTTCGTGTATATGTTGCAGTAATCGCCTGAGGAGCCGAACAGCGACGGGTAGTCGCACTCCTTCGCGCCGGCTTCGCACACCACCTGCACGGTCGTCTGCCAGTCGAGCGCAGGCTGATCGAGAATCTTTGCGAATTTGCCGCCGTAGACGAAACTGTATCCATCCGCCGCCCACGAGCCGCTGGCGGTCGATCCGCTCATTTGGCAGTCGAACTCGGCGTTGCAGGCGTCGCCGGCCGTGCCGAGGTTCACCCACGTGGTCGCCACGGGATCGTGGGCGACGTCCGCTCCAGCGTTGCGGATGCCGTCGAAATGCAGAACAAGGCCGTCCTGCACATAGTCGCCGACGTCGTAGTCGTTACGAATCTTCGTAATGCGGCTCTTGACGCGCCAGTTCCAGGTGAGGCGAGCCGATGCGGAAGAGACGTCGATAAGGGCCTCGCTGACATCGTCGCGCACGTCAGGTTCGCTCCAGTCAGATCCGTTCCATGTTTCCAGTGTGTAGCCGGCGAGTACGTATGTAACCCCGCCGAGCAGCGCCTCTCTCGGCGCAGTGAACACATAGTCGCGCGCCGGGCGGTATGCGCCGTTGGGCTGGTTGCCTGAAAGCCCCTCTACGTCGGAGCGGACGATCAGCTCGCCGCTCGCCGCCGGAGCGCGGCCGAAGAAGCGAACCTCGTCGGCGGCGCGGTTCCGCTCAAGCTCTGCGCTTGTCAACGCGCGATTGTAGAAGCGCACGGCCTTGACCGCGCCGTTGAGCCTGCGCGCGTTGAAACGCTCGTTGCTGCCTTCGCCGCTTGCGAAGGTGAACGTGCGCGTGCCTGGCGACTGCGAGAACGGCTTGTATTCCGACGGCGCCGCGGTCTGGAAGACGGAAATCTGATTTCCGTCGAAAAGCGAAGTGATGTATTCTCCGCCCCACGACGACACGCCGAAGCCGGAATGCGTGTTCAGCACCTTGTTGTTGACCCCCGGCGTGCCGACGTTGTTCTGGTTGTAGTAGAGCGCGAAGGCGTCGCCCACGTCCGTTGTGCCTACAATGCCAGGCCAGAGTACGTTGATCCTGTGAGAGGCGTTGCCGTCGAAGTCCAGAACCGCCTGCACGGTGAACGCCCCGTCGAGCGAACGCGTGCCGTTCATGACGGCATAGCTCGGCTTGCCGTAGATCGTTCCGTCGAAATAGAAGCCGTCGCCCAGCCACCTGCTGGCGCCGTCCTTCACGAAGAGAGCGGCACCTCCCTTCGCGGCGAGGTCGGCCCACGACGCGGCGGATGAGTCGTGCGCGGGCTGCACGCCTGCGTTGCGGATGCCGTCGAGCTGAAGGACCAGTCCGTCGGCTGCATAGTCGTTGAACGCCGCATCATAGCCAGGCCCGGCAGTGTGCGTCCACTGCCATGTGAGGCGTACAAGTTCCGTGGTGTCCGTGATCGAGGCGGCAAGAACGCCGTTGTGCGAAACCGGAGATTCCCACTCCAATCCGTTCCAGGTTTCAAGCGTGTAGCCGGTGCAGAAGTACGTATCCTCGCCCACAGTCACGCTTGCCGGGGCGGAGAAGGTGTGTCCACCCGGCGGGAGCGCGTACGTGCCTTCCGGCTCGTTGCCCTCCACGCCGCGCATGGAGGAGGCAACCACGACGTTCTTGACGGGCAGCGGCCCGCCGAAGAAACGCGCCTCGTCGATCGCGCGGTTCTGCTCCAGCTCCTCGTCCGTCAGCACGCGGTTGTAGATGCGCACCGCCTTGATCGTGCCCACGAACCAGCGCTGCTGACGCAGGTTCAGCGTGGCGCCGCCGCTGCCGATGCGCACCACGTCGCCGCCGATGCCGCCCTTGTCGGTGCTGGCCGACGCCGCGCCGGCCAGGCTGGTTCCCTGCGTGATGTAGTTCATGTTCCCTTTGCGGATCGCCGTTGCATAGTGGCCCTGCCACACTCCGGAAAGAGCGCAGGTGCCGCCGTTGGCGTTCTTGAACTTCAACTGCGCGCGGCCAATGTCGTAATAGACGTTGAGCACATCGCTGTCGCCGGTGCCAACCATGTTGGGCCATGTGACCGTGCCGCCCGAATCCACCCTCAATTTCTCAAGGGCGTTGGTAGTGGTGTCGCAGACGATCTCAACGGTAACGGTGTCGGCGATTCCGCTCAGCGCATTGGCGAACTGGGCGAACGACCTGCCGCCGAACCAGTAGCCGTCGGCCTGCCACGTGCTGGCGTCGGCGTCGTCGTGCTGAAAGCTCGCCACGTTGCCGCCCTTGAGGTCGACCCACTGCGATGACGACCAGTCGTGCGGCTTGTCCACGCCGACGTTGCGAATTCCGTCGAGATGCATGACGAGTCCATCGGCTACATAATCGTCGAAGAGCGGGTCAAGGCCTACGGGGATCTCTTCGTGGGCGCGCTGCCATTGCCATGTGAGACGCACCTTGGCCGCGGTGTCGGCGGTGGCGTATGAGCAGGACGCATAGGTGACCGGTTCGCCCCAGATGCCCGCGAACTCGTTCCATGTCTCAAGCGTGTAGCCGGCGCAGGAATATACGGTGCCGTCCTTGACGGCCTTCTGCGGGGCGGTGAACGTGTATCCCCCGGCGTCGTAGGCATAGGCGCCTGAGCCTTCGTTGCCTTCAAGGCCGGCGACCGATGTGGCTACGACCACGTTCGTGACTGGGATGCCCACGAAGAAGCGCGCCTCGTCGATTGCGCGGTTCGCTGCGAGCTCCGCGTCGGAGAGCACCTTGTTGTAGACGCGAACGGCCTTGATTGTCCCCACCAGATAACGCGCATTCAGCTCCTCATGGGAAAGCCCGCCGTTCGCGCCGGCGCTGCCGAGCGTCCACGTCTGGACGCCGGGGCTTGTATTTGAACTTGAACCGCCTACCCATGAACTGAACGAGACGTCTTCCGTCAGAACCTGCCTGTGCGCCGCCGAGTCGAGACCGGCGTTGATGTACCTGCCGTGCCAGCCGCCGATCTTCGAGCGGGAGCCAGGGCTCAGCCCCGTGGTGTAATCCGCCTTGAAATGGACCTTTGACAGGTTGTCGCTGTAGTAGATGTTGGCCCGGTCGTTCCAGTTTCCGAACATCGTGGGCCAGGAAGTGTAGTTTTCGCTGCTCTTCACGTCGCAGACGATCTGGATTGTCAACTGGCCGCCAAGGTCCTGAGCATATTTAAGCACACCATAGGTGCCGCCGTTGAAGCGGTATCCATCCGCCGTCCATGCGTTCGCGGGGCCGTCGTTTCCGACCAAGGTGGCGTCGTTGGCCACGCGGCCGATGTTCTTCCAGACACTCGCCTCGCCGTCATGCGCCTTGAGAAGCCCTGCGTTGCGGATGCCGTCGAAGTTCAGAACAAGGTTTTCCTGCGCCACGTAGTTCGACGGCTCGTACATTAGCCCCGCGCTCGCCTGCAGAATAACGGCAAACACAAACGCCGCAAAAGCCGACGCACTCGAAACACACCTCGTCAGTCGGGTCACGCGTATGTTTTTCATCATCAGCCTTCCTTTCAAATGATGACAGTACAACCTCTGCGTGTCTTTTCCCCTCTTGGCTTGAAATACACCTGGACCAAATCAGCTGAAGCGCTCGCGGTTGATCCAGAGTCCGAGAGCGGGGTTGGGGATGAAGTACACCTCTTCGCCGTCAACGGTGTTGTAGCCGTAGGCGAGTTTGGCGGGATCGTACTTCGCGGCCATCTCGTCGTAGTCGGCCGCCTTGAAGCCAACGCCCTCGACCTCGGCCTTGGTGATGTTCTTCACGCAGTAGGTGATGGTGAAGCGTCCGTCGGACGAACCGTGTATCAGATGCGCGGCGGCGCCCATGTTGTCGCGGAGGTCCTGGCTATCCGGCTTTTCAAACACCTCGAGCGTGTGAAGGCGGCCGCGATAGCCGTACTTGCGGATGAGGCGGTCCACCGTCTCGTCCTCGCCGAAGTGGCGCACCCCCGGCGCGAGGATTATGAGCTCGCCGCCGTCGGCCATCGCCATGCGCGTGCGGTAGATGGCCTTGTTGCCGAGCCAGGTGGACGTGAACTCGCCCGGGTCCAAATACACCACGCACTTCTTCAGACCGTGCTCCACATAGTCGATGTTCTTCTGCTGCGCGAGCTTCACGGCCTCGGTGAGGCAGTTGCGCCCTTCGCCGATGAAGAGACCGTGCGTGCGGATCTTGCCGCCTGGAGCCGTGGTCACGGTGAGGCAGAAGAGGATCGGGCGGTCTGCGAGGAAGTGTTCGAGGCCGTAGTCGAAGAGGCGGCGCACAGGCGTGTGGTCGCGCCCCATCGCCTGCTCCATGCCGCACACCGCCCCGATCATGTGCGAGCAGTTGATCATCTGCGAGCCGCCAACGCCCACGAACAGGTTCTTCGCGTGGTTGGCCATGCCGATCACCTCGTGCGGCACAACCTGTCCGGGAGAGACCACGAGATCGTACTTCGGATCCATCACGAGCCTGTTCACCTCGACGGCGAGCGGAGTGTGCCAGAGGCCGCCAGAAATCTCCTCCACCGCCTCGCGCGGCACTTCGCCGATCTTGACCACGTCGGTGCGCCAGTGGTGCACGATCATCTTCTCGTATGGGATGTCGCCGAACATGGCGCTCCACTGCTCGGCGCTCACGGGCACGTGCGTGCCGAGAGCGGGCAGGATGTCCACGTTGACGCCGCGCGCCGTGAGCATGCGGTAGAGCGTCTGGGTGATGAACCCGGCGTTCGAGTGGAAGCGCGTGAAGTCCGGCGGCAGTATGAGGACGTTGCGCAGCGTGCGGCCCTCGATGGCCTGTTCGAGCGAATGCTCGATCTCGACGGGCGAGAGCCCGTCTTCCGTCTTGGCGATGTTGAAGATGTCCATGCCACCATTATATCAAAAAACGGATCGTTTGTCAGCGGGTGGCAAGATGGCGGCAGATGGTCAAATGACCATCTTCGGGTGAAGTGCCTACCATGTCGCCAGAGTAAACTAGTGGACATGAATACAGCACCATCCAGCGTCACGCAATCCACGCCCGCTCCGCACGCCGCGCTTTCAGTGGGCGTACTGAGCTACCGCGCGCCCGAAACGCTTGCGCGGACAATGGAATCTTACAGGAAAGACGGGCTCGCAGAGTGTGCGGACGAATGCTGCGTGTTCTTCAACGCTATTACGCAGGCCGACGAAGAACAATGCGCGCGCTATGGATGGCGCTGCGCGGGATCGCCCGAGAATCTTGGCCTGCTCGGCGGCATGGACGCGCTTGCGCGTACGATGACTGGCGACTACCTGCTGATGCTGCAGAACGACTGTCCGCTCGTCGCGGACGCCCCCTTCACGCGCCGCTACCTTGCGGAGGCGACCGCGCTTCTTGCCTCCGGGCAGGCGGACATCGTTCGCTGCCGGTCGCGCGCGCACCCAGGCCAGGGCTTCGCCGACGGCAAGAAGTTCGCCCGCTACTACGGCTCCGGATGGCGCCCCGCCCTGCGGCGTCTGCTGCGTCCGTTCAAGGCACGCCGCGTGATCGGACGCGCCCCCTACGCCATCGCCGACGCCGAACGGCGCTTCCCCGCCTACATCGAACGCAAAGGCGACTTCCTCATAGTCGATTCGTCCGTCATCAACTTCACCGACCAGCCGTTTCTCATCTCGCGGCCGCTCATGCTGCGTCTGCTCGACTGGGCGAAGGCACACCCGAAAAAACGGACGCTCAACGGATTCCAGGTGATGGAAATCAACCTCAACTCCCGCTGGTGGCGCGCGCAGCACTTCAAGATCGCCGTCGGCGAGGGCATTTTCACGCACGCCCGGCTCGACGGCGGCTTCCGCGCGGCGGCCAGGCGTTCCAAAGCGTAAAGGAGCAACCATGGTCAACGTCGTCTGCATAAAATACGGACGCTACTACGGAGCGTTCTACGTCAACCGCCTCTACGCCGGTGTCAGGAAACACCTCTCGCGCCAGTTCCGGTTCGTGTGCGTCACGAACGACCCAACGGGCATACGCCCCGAGGTGGAATGCGTGCCGTTCGCCGAGAACCCCGGCGTGCCCGGACGGAAATGGCCGAACATCTTCTCGAAGCTAACGCTCTTCAAGGACGGCTTCGCCGACCTTTCAGGGCCTACGCTCTGCCTTGACATCGACGTGCTGGTCACAGGCCCACTCGACAAGTTCTTCGACTACAAGCCCGGCGACTTCTGCATCATCCGCAACTGGGTCGAGTTCTACAAGCGGATCTTCCGCAGGGCGCCCCTCATCGGCAACTCGTCCTGCTTCCGCTTCGACGCCGGCCGATCAAACGCCGTCTACGAGTTCTTCCTGCGCGAGAAGGACGATCCGACGAAGGCCAATCTCTTCACCAAGGGATCGCAGAAGCTCCAGACGCGCGCCATGCGCTACGCAGGTAAGGTCAGCTGGTGGCCGCGCGGATGGGTCGCCTCATTCAAGCGGCAGTGCATCCCGCCCTTCCCGCTGAACAAGTTCATCGCGCCGCGCCAGCCGAAGAACGCTTCCGTGATCGCCTTCCACGGCCATCCCGACATCCCCGAGGCGCGCTCAGGGTACACGTTCCGCGACACGAAGAGCGGGCGCGTGCAGGTCAAGAGCCATCTCACGTGCCTTCCTACGCCGTGGATTGACTCGCTATGGCACGACCAGTTGTGATAAAATATACCACTGCAACGCCATGAACATTCTCATCATAGAAGACGACACGGCGACGGCCGAATTCGTGGCCGGCGCGTTCAAGCAGGTCGGCTACGCCACGATGCACGTCGCGGACGGCGAAGCCGGCCTGGCCGCCGCGCTGCACGGTCCCTACGACGCGGCCGTGGTTGACATCATGCTGCCGCGCCTCGACGGGCTGGAGATCATCCGCCGCGTGCGGGCGGCAGGGCGCGCCCTCCCGATCATAGTGCTCTCCGCGCGCGGGAGCGTGGACGCGAAGATCCGCGGCCTCGAGGCAGGCGGAGACGACTATCTGGCAAAGCCCTTCTCCGTGGCGGAGCTCGTCGCGCGAGTGCAGGCGCTTCTACGCCGCGCGAGCCGTGCGGAGGAGGCTACCATTCTCAAGGTGGAGGACCTTGTGATGGATCTCGTGACGCACCGCGTGACGCGCGCGGGCGAGCCAATCGACCTCCAGCCCCTAGAGTACCAGCTGCTTGAATACCTGATGCGTAACAGGGGACGCGTCGTCACGCGCAACACGATCCTCGACCGCGTCTGGAACTACAGCTTCGACCCGCACACGAACGTGGTGGAGTCGCGTGTCTACCACCTCCGTGAGAAGATAGACCGCCGCTTCGAACGCAAGCTCATCCGCACCGTGAGGGGATTCGGCTATGTCCTCGGCTAGAAAAGCCCCCTCGCTGCGCCGGCACATCGTCGCCGTGTCGCTCTCCGCCGGCGCGCTCCTGTTCCTGCTCACGGGAGGGCTGATCCTCTTCGTCTCATGGTCGTTCATGAAGTCCGAATACGAGAGATTTCTCGCGCGAAGCACGTCCGACCTCGTGGGGGAATACGCCGAGTCAAAGGGCGACCTGAAAGAGATGCGCCACTTCTTCGACGAAGACGTCGAGGAGCACGGCGCAGACCGCATCTTCCTGCTGCTCACCGATCCAGCCGGACGAAACGTCCTCAACGCCTGTGCAGACAAGACAATCCTCCGCACCATGCTCTCTCGCGCGCAGAGGAACCTTCCTGCCTACCGCATCAGCAAGGAAAGCGCCCTGCCCCATCACCATCGAATTGTCCTGCGCGTGAAGACCACGGTTCTGCCCGACGGATTCAAGCTCTCCATCGGCCTCAACGTGACTGCCGACGAACAGTACCTCCTCTTTCTCGCCATCACCCTCGGCTGCGCCTTTCTGCTCTCGCTTCTGCTTGGCGGATGGGCGGCGGACTGGCTGGCGCGGCGATTCGTCCGATCGCTGCAGAACGTCTCTGACGCCGCAGACAGGATCAGGGCCGGCGAATGGTCCACACGCGTCACGCCCTCCCACGAAAGCCGCGAACTCATGCTGCTGGAAGACGCCTTCAACACGATGTGCGACCAGAACGAGAAGACCCTCACCGAGCTGAAGACGCTCACCGACGACATCGCGCACGATCTTCGCACGCCGCTCACGCGCCTGCGCACAGCGGCAGAGTTCGCCGCGATGGGGGGCGAACTGAACCGCCCGCTTCCCGAGATGCTGTTCGAGCAGTCGTCCGACATGCTGGAGCTGATCAACACCATGCTGGAGATCTCGCAGACGGGCTGCAAGCTCGACCGCACGCCGCGCGAGGACATCGACCTGTGCTCTTTCCTGCGCGAGACGGTGGAACTCTATGCGACAGTGCTGGACGACCAGAAGCTCGCCATTAACCTGGACCTGCCCAAAGAGAGCGTCGTCTTCTCAGGGCACCGCGGACGCCTCCAGCGGCTTCTCGGCAACCTCCTCGACAACGCAATCAAGTTCACGCCCAGCGGCGGCGTGATCACACTTTCGCTGGTGCGTACGGCCTCCGCCGTCGTTTTGCGCGTCTCCGACACAGGCTGCGGCATAGCCCCCGAGGAGATTCCACACATCTTCCGCAGGTTCTGGCGGTCAGACTCAAGCCGGTCCCTGCCGGGCAACGGTCTCGGCCTCGCCCTTGCCAAGGCGATAGTCACCTCGTATGCCGGCACGATCACATGCGAGTCGTCGCTCGGCAAAGGCACCACGTTCACAATCACCATTCCAGGCGATGTGAACTAGTTTGACGTCGAACGCCCTATGGCGATCTTAGGTCAGCGGGCGCCGAAGAAGTAGCGGTTGGCGTTGTTGTACGAGATGTCGGCCACTATGCCGCCCACCCACGGGATGTCGTGGGGAATCTCGCCGCGGGCCATCTCCTCGCCGAGCTTCGCGCAGAGGATGCGGCGGAAGTACTCGTGGCGGGTGTAGCTGAGAAAGCTGCGCGAATCCGTGAGCATGCCCACGAAGTTGCCGAGGCATCCGAGAGCCGAGAGCGCCTCGATCTGCTTCTTCATGCCGTCCTTCTGGTCGAGGAACCACCATGCGGCGCCAAGCTGGATCTTGCCGCGGTCGGGTCCCTTCTGGAAGCTGCCCATGAGGGTTGCGAGCATCTCGTTGTCCTTCGGGTTGAGGGAGTAGAGAATCGTGCGCGGCAGAGCGTCCTCGAGCTCGAGGCGGTCGAAGAGGCGCGCAAGAGACTCGGCCACGTTCCACTCGCCGATGCAGTCGAAGCCCGTGTCGGGACCGAGAAGGCGCATCATGCGCGTATTGGCGTTCCGGAGGCAGCTGTAGTGCAGCTGCGTGGTCCAGTTGGCGCGCGCGTCTGCGCGCAGGCCCTCGTAGAGCCATGCGCTCTTGAACTTGAGCGCCTCGGCGGGCGTGGCCGCGCCGCCTTCGCGCACCTTCTTGAAGATCGACTTGATCTCCGCCGTCGTGTAGGGAGCGGCGAAGATCTCGGTGATGCCGTAGTCGGAGAGCACGCAGCCGCAGCTCTCGAAGAAGGCGTGGCGGCGGTCCATCGCGTCGAGGAAGTCGTCCCACGTCTTCACGGGCGAACCGGCAGCGGCGGAAAGGCGGTCCATCCAGTCGTTCCACGCGGGAGCGTCCTCAATCTTGCTCGCCTTGTCGCTGCGCCATGCGGGAAGCACCTTCACGGAGAAGCCGCTGTCGGCGATCGCCTTGTGGTGCTCAAGGGAGTCCACAGGATCGTCGGTAGTGCATACGGCCTTCACGTTCGAGCGCGTCATAAGCCCGCGCGCGGAGAATTCCGGCGCGCCCATCTGGGCGTTGCAGCGCTCCCATATCGACTCCGCAGTGGCGCGCGAAAGGCGCTCGTCCACCCCGAAGTAGCGCGCAAGCTCCAGATGGCTCCAGTCGAAGAGCGGATTCTTGAGCAGCACCTCCATCGTCTCGGCGAACTTTACGAACTTGTCGTGCCAGCTGGCATCGCCCGTGATGAACTTCTCGTCTATGCCGTTCGAGCGCATCTGCCGCCACTTGTAGTGGTCGCCGCCGAGCCACACCTGGGCGATGTTCTCCCAGCGCTTGTCCTGGGCGATCTCCGCGGGGGGCAGATGGCAGTGATAGTCGATTATGGGCATCTTCTCGGCATAGCCGTGAAACAGCTCGCGCGCCTCGTCGGTCGTGAGAAGGAAGTCATCGTTGATGAAGGACATTTTGCTCTCCTATCCACTTGTCGTGTTGCCTTAGACCATGTCGGCGACAACCCAGTCGATGTACGCCTTCACGTTTTCGGAGACGGCGAACGCCTTGAGCTTGCTCACGTCTCCCTTGCGGCACTTGCATCCGCACCAGCGGAGCTGGTCGAGCATGAACGTCTGCACATACTCGTCCTTCGACTTCTTGATGGCGTTGATGAGCGCCATGTTCCAGATCTTGCGCTGGCAGGGCGCCGCGCCCGGCGTGGAGCAGCGCTTCTGGCAGCCGTCCGCACGGCCGATCACGGCCTCCATGACGTACTGCGACACGGCTCCGATCACGGTGAGGTCGAGCGGATCGCTCTCGTACGCGCCCTTGACGCGCGCGAGAAGCGCCTCGGCGTCCTTGGCGTCCCACAGGTGCGACGCGAGCGCCTTGGGCGTTGTGGCCGCGGCTACAGCGGCGTCGTTCGCGTTCTGCCATTCGACGGCCATTGGGTCGCCTGCCTTCTGGGCCATCGCCGGACCGTATCCGGCGTACGGGTTTGGATCGACGTAGCGCTTCTTGTTGTCATTAGCCATTTCTAAATTCCTTTCCTTTGGGCGTATCAGCCGAACATGTACTTCTTCCAGGGCTCGCGCATTCCCTGGTAGAGGAAGCGGTCTGCCGCCTGGTCGTTTACGGCGTGCAGGGTGTCGGGGTCGAACTTGAACCCGCGGCCAAGACGCTCGGCGACGATGCCGAGGTTGAACATCGTGCAGGAGCGGAATCCGTTCGATTCGTTCAGCGCGAACGTCTTGCGGTTCTTGCAGCTGTCGATGAAGTCGGTCTGCTGCTTGGCGGGCTTCGGCAGCTCCGCGAGCTTGGCGAGCACCTTCTCCTCGGGCCACCAGCCGGAGTTGTCCTTGATGCGAAGCGTCTTGCCGCCCTTGGCCTTCGGATACACGCAGAGGCCGTTGGAGCCGCGCAGCAGAGGCTCGCCCTTGAGCGTCTCGTCGCCGTCAAGCGCCACCACCGTGCCGTCGGCGTAGGTGAGGGTGATGCGGTCGAATCGGCCGACCGCCTCAGGATGGTGGCGCGGACCCTTGTATTCGATCTTGACGGGGCTGGTCTCGTCCTTGCAGAGGAGGTACTGCAGCGGATCGAGATAGTGCTGCGCCATGTCGCCGAGCCCGCCGGAGTCGTAGTCCCAATATCCGCGGAAGGACGTGCCGGCGCGGTGCGCGGTGTAGGGCTTCCACGGAGCCGGACCAAGCCACATGTCCCAGTCGAAGTCGGCGGGAATAGGCTCGGGCTTCGCGTTCACGCGGCCGGACCAGCCGAACTTCCAGCTGAAGCCCTGGCCTGCGCCGAACGTGCAGTTGATCGGGCCCTTTCCGAGCAGGCCGTTCTCCACGATCTGGCGGATGGGCTCCACCGTTGTGCCGAAGCCGTAGAACGTGTCCTGGAAGCGGAACCACGTGTTGAGGCGGAACATGCGCTTCTTGGCCTTCACCACCTCCATCACGCGCTTACCCTCGCCTACGGTGCGCGTCATGGGCTTCTCGCACCAGATGTCCTTGCCGGCGTTCGCCGCCATCACGCTCATGCAGCCGTGCCAGTGGGGCGGCGTGCAGATGTGCACGATGTCGACGTCCTTGTCCTCGAGGAGCTTCAGGAAATTCTCGTAGCCCTTGATCTTGCCCCACTGCTTCTGCGCCATGTCAAGACCGTGCTGCACACGGGCCTTGTAGGGATCGCAGAGGCCGATCAGGCGCGAGCCCTTGAACGGCAGGTGGTTCGCGCTCTGCGCGATGCAGCCGAAGCCGATCAGCGCGCGCGTGAGCTGGTTCGAGGGGGCCGTGTCGCCACGCAGCACTCCTGCGGGCACGATGGTGAAGAGGGAGGCCCCTGCCGCCGTCTTCAGCATGTCTCTTCTTGTCAGCATGTACTTTCCTTTCTTTCGGATTGGACAGTTTTGAATGAAATCTCTTCAGCTCCTCGGCGCGTCACGTGAACGTGATCTCAGCGCCGTGGAAGAGGAAGTTCCCGCCCACCACGTACTCCATGGCGGTGGGCGAAAAGCGGTCGGCCACGTCGATGTGGAGGTGCCCTGCGAGCACCCCCTTCAGCAGCGGCTGCGCCTTGAGGTAGGCCACGAAATCCCTGGTCGTCGGATCGCTCATCTTGCACTGGTACTTAGATGCGTCCGGTATCGTGAAGAGGTTGTTCTTCGCCCAGAACTTAGTCGCGGCGCGCCAGATGTGCGGCGTGTTGAACGGCACGTGCATGCAGAGGATCGTGGGGAGGCCCTTCTTGATCTCCGTCTCTACGCGCGCGGCCTGCGCGGCCGTCACCGTGCCTGGCGCGTCGTCGATCGTCACGAAGTTGACGCCGTTCACGACGGTCGAGGCGAGGTCGTTGTCGAATGGATACGCCGCCGCAAGGGCCGCGCGCATGGTCTCCTTCTTCACGCCGTCATCGCCCAACCACATGTTGGGCGAATGCTCGTGGTTGCCCAGGCACCCGAACATCTTGGCGCCGCCTTCGCCGTAGTATTTGCGCACGAGGTCGAAGTTCGCCTCGCTCTGCCAGTCGATGAGATCGCCAGTGTGCAGCACGTAGTCCACATGCTGCTTCGCCCACGCAAGCGAGTCGCGCAGCGCCTCCTCCTGGCGGCCGCCGAACGTCTGCGAGCGGACAGTCTTCAGCTTCTGCTTCTTTTCGCCTTCGGCGGGATACGCCGCGGTGAGATGCGTGTCTGAGATGTGGAGAAGCGAGAACGGCTTCTCGGCGCCGGCCTTGATGTGGTGGCAGGTGATGGAGAGACGCTCGAAGCGCCCTCGCTTCGGGAAGAGCGCGGGATTGTCCTCTGCGACGGACGGCAATGCGCACGCGGCCACGAGGCCGCCTAGCGCAAAAGAGCCGCCGCGGAGGAATTCACGCCGCGAGATCTCCGCCTCGCTCACTTGCCCTCCACCTTCCTGCGCACCTCGTCGTGGGCCTTCTTGAGGACGGCCGGATTGTACTTCAGCACCTTGCGGTCATACGTGAGAAGTCCGTTGATCTCGATCTCCACGTCCGTCGTCTGAGTGTAGATGGATCCGGCGAGGCCCTGCTCCGCATACTCGCCGAGCTTCTCCATGAGGCCGAGATACGTCTTCTCGAGGCCTTCGGGCGTCTTCGTATCCTCAATGCCGCCGTAGCCCCAGTTGCCGGTCTTCTCGCCAAGCACCTTGCCCTGCGAGAACTCGCGCCAGATGTGGCCCGCTACGGGATGGCCAAGGCCGCCGAACTCGCCGAGGAAGCTCACGCGGCGCTCGTTCACGGGCGGCATCGCGGGGCCGCGGTACGCATGGTAGTCCACCACGTCGGCCGCCTCGCACTTGCCGGCGGGAAGATGCTGCGTGGTGATGCGTCCCCGCTTGTCGCGCTGGAACGTGGAGCCGCCTTCGAAGTCGCACCAGCCGGAAGGAGCGTCCACCAGGCGCGTGGGATCGTACTTCTTCACGAAGTCGAGCGTGGAGTGGGTGAGGAACGGATCGTGCTGGCTCCAGCCCTCGTTGTAGGGCACCCACATCACGATCGACGGCACCTTGCGCAGAAGGTCCACAAGTCCCTTGAGCTCGCGGCGATAGAGGCTGTAGCCCTTGGTGACCTCCCAGCGGAACGGATCATTGGCGTTGTGTGAGGTGCTGGGCATGTCCTGCAGGACGAGGAGTCCCATCTTGTCGCAGAGCGCGTAGTACCTGAGAGGCTCCACCTTGATGTGCTTGCGCATCGTGTTGAAACCGCAGTCCTTGAGAGTCTGGATGTCGAACGCCATCGCCTCCTCGCTGGGCGGGGTGAGGAGCCCGTCGGGCCACCATCCCTGGTCGAGCGTGCCCATCACGTAGTAAGGCTTGTTGTTGAGGAAGAAGCGCAGAACGCCCTTCGCGTCCTTGCGCTTCTCGAACTTACGCATGCCGAAGTAGCCCTTGATCTCGTCCTTGCCGAACTTCGCGGTGAAGTCGTAGAGCGCGGGCGATTCGGGCGACCACAGCTTGAAGCCCTTAGGCATCTTGAGAACGCACGGCTCGCCGGGGCAGAACGCTCCCACGGCGACGGTCTTTCCTCCGTCAAGCACCTTCACGACGCCCTTCTCGGCGTCGCCGTACTTGAGGCCGCACACCTTGAACTTGAGCGACACCTCGCCCTTGTCGATGTCGGTTACGACGTCGTAGTCGGCGATGTGCTTCTCGGGCACTGTTTCCATCCACACGGTCTGCCAGATGCCGCTCATGCGCGTGTAGAAGCAGGCGTACGTCTTGAAGGACTGCTTGCCGCGGCTGTTGACGAAGTCCTCGGTGGGGTCCCACACGAGCACGGTGAGAGTGTTCTCGCCCTTCTTCGCGTACGGCGTGAGGTCCACGGTGAACGGCAGCTGGCCGCCCTCGTGCGGCGTGCATCCCACCTCGTCGTGGCCGAGGTACACGCTCGCGCGGAAGTCGACCGCGCCGAAGTGGAGGAGAATGCGCTCGCCGGGTTTCGGGTCGAGAGTGAGCTTGCGGGTGTACCAGAGGTACTGGCTGGGCGCGAGGAGGCGTCCGCCGCAGCCCGAAATGGGCGACTCGAGGGCGAACGGCACGAGTATCTTGCCGTCCCACTTCTCGGGACGCCCGTCGGTCTTCGCGATCTCGGTCACAGCATAGTCCCACTGGCCGTTCAGGTTCGTCCAGTTCTCGCGCACCAGCTGCGGACGCGGATACCCGCGCCACGCATTTTCAGGCGTGACTTTCTCGCCCCATGTGGTCAACATCGTAGCGGCCGCGGCCGCAATCATGATTCCGCTCATTTCGTTCTCCTTGTGAGGGCTGGCGCCGCCATTCGGCAATCCCGTGCCCACACGAAAGAGTTTACCAAAAAGCGGAGCTTCGCGCAAGTTAGCGGATGAAGATCGTGAGGCCCTTCTCCACGTAGATTCCGTCGTCGGCCACGACGATGCGGGCGAGCGTGGACGAACGGCTCTCCGGATCCATCACGAACGTGACGCCTTCTGGACGCGTCTCCCACGCGACGATCCGCTCACCGTCGCGCAGGTTGCGCCCGGCAAGATACAACGTGACCGTCGAGTCTGGCGCGTACGTGATAGAATCGCACCCCCAGGTAAACGGACACCGCACGGGCAGTTCGCCCGAAAGCGCCGAAAGGTCGAGCGTGGTGTTCGGCTGAAGGTCGCACCCATAGAAGTTGTTCGCCTCCACGCGGCATTTGTCGAGCACCGTGATGGGGCTAATGCCGCGGCTCACCTCGTCCGTGGCACACATCGAGATGCTGCGCACCGTCACTGGCGCGCTAACCCAGAGCGCCGCGCCGCCGCGCAGAATCAAGTCCACAGTGCTGCAGTCCACCTTCGCGACATTGTGCAGCTTCAGCCACCCTCCGGAGACCAGCTCGATCGTGCCGTTTTTCGCCGCCTCTCCCAGGTAGAATGTCTTGCCCTTCGCCAGGCGCACCGTGAGCTTGTGCCCGCCAAGGTCAAGCTCCGTGCCGCCAGTCACACGGTAGCGGATTGCGGTGGAGTTCTCAAGGTCCATCATGGAGTCTGCCGTCAGCGTGACATTGCCGAATCCGCCCCAGCTGTCCGTCGTCTGGTCTGGACCGCTGTTCACGATCGTGCCGCCGTTCAGCACGAAGTCGTAGACGCGCCAGCCATACTGCCCGGCGACGTCGAACGTGGCACCGGCCTCCACCGTCACCTTCGCGCCGATTCCGCCCCAGTAGAAGTCGCTTCCGTAGTACGTGAGGGTGCCGGCGATCGCAGGGCGCGGACTCAGCGTGCCCGCGGCCACCACCGTGCCGCCGCCATAATTCTGCCCCTGCCTGTATCCAACAAGCTCGCCCGCGCCCTCCTTGAAGAGCTTGATGTTGCCCGTGATCGCAGTCTCGTGGTTCTCCACCACCACGCCCTCCGGCACGTCGATGTGCAGCTCGCCGGGATCCGTTCCGTAGAAGCCCACAACGCCGTCCGACTCAGTGAGGCTTCCGCTGCTGCTGCCGTTCTGCAGCCACGTGCCCTGCACCGTCTCGAGCATTCCCACCGCGCCGTCGCTCAAACGGCGGGCGGGCATGTATTCGCGCATGAGGGCGCCGTCCTTGTTGAACACCTTGAAGTAGTAGAACTTGCCCGAGAAGTTGTTTCCTATGCCAGTGCCGGGCACCGTCGTATACGACGAGAGCAGCGTGAACGACCCGGCGGGCATGAAGTCGCCGCCCGTCATCGTCACGGCGCTGCCACCGTTCACCGTGGCCACGAGGCTGGAACCGTCCGCCTCGATCTCGTAGTCGGTCGTGTTGTTGAGCACAAGACCGCAGGTGACCTGCCCTCCATTGCGGTCGAAGCGGAACTTGTTTCCGATCGCAAAACACGTGAACGACTGAACGAAATTGTTCCCCGCCTTCGTGCGCGCGCAGTAGACGCCCTTGTTGCCGCTGACGTTGGCAAAGCGCACCTTGGCCTGCACGCGGTCGGTGCAGCTCGGCGTGTAGCCCGTATGCACCCACGCGCCAGCGCCGACGGTCAGACTGCCAAGAAGCTCGTAGCCTCTCGCGTCCGAAATGGAGAGCGGCCCGCCGATGCTCGACACGTATAGCTTGCGCCCGGCGAGGTCGATCGAGCCTTCCGCGTTCGAGAGGTCGAGTCCGCGCAGGTCACAGTCGGCCGCGAGGGTGCAGTTGTCGAACACGACCTTCGCGCACCGCACCACGCCAGAGACGGGTGCCTGCAGCGACATCGAGCCAGCAATGCGCACAATGGCGCCGGAATGAGGCAGCCCGTTCTGCACCGCCGTTCCGGCCGCGTCGACGCAAGCCCAGTTGGCGGGATTCGCGAAGTCGCCGTCTTCAGCCCCGCCGGTCCACGTGGCAACTTCCACCGTGCCCGCGTTTCCATAGAAGAGGCCAGTCTCTCCCGCTACGGCCGGCACGCCAGCGGCTGCGGTCTCGTCGTCGAACGCGAACGCAGCGCCAGCCGGCTTCTCGGTCCAGCTCACGATCATGTCGCCGACGTTGAATGTGCGCCCATGAACATCCACCTTCAACGTCGCCCCATCCGCAAACGATACGAGGCCGGGTTCATCGTAGTCGCGCGGGTTGCCCGTTCCCGCCACGGCAGGCACGCCGTCCGCGTTCCACATGCCCGTCTCCTGGGAAAGGTCGAGCGTGGAGCCGTTGCACATCGTGAGCGCGGGATACATCGCGCCAGGACGGAACACGCCGTTCACCAACAGCCTGAAGGCAGTGGAGTTGAGCTGCCACGCTGTTGCGTCATAGGTGAGACCTCCTATGTTGAGATCGTTGTACCCCTTCAGGATCGCTCCGCCTGTCACCACCACGTCCACGCCGGCCGGGCCGTAGCTGCCGGTCGCCGTCGTCTCGAAACGAGCCCCTTCGCCCGTGAGGACGATCCGCCCGCCCGATCCGTCGTCGCACCACTGGCCGATAGCCACGAAGCCGTTGGACTCGAACGTCAGCGTGTGCCCGTTCAGAGCGAGGACGCCAGGCGGCGCCGCGACGCCATTGTGGGAGAAGTAGACCGTGTTGGGACCTCCCAGAATCGTAGCATCGCCTGAGAGCGTGATGTTTCCGAACTTCAACGTGTTGATCGCGACTCCGTTCGTGATCGCGAGTGTGCCCGCAAGGTTGTAGTTGTAGACGCCGTACGACAAGCTGTAATAGGTGTCGGCGTCAAGACGCGTTCCCGCGCCCACCTTCACGGTGCTGCGCCCAAGCGGCGCGTCGCCCGTGCCGAAGCGCACGTTGCCCTCCACGATCTCCGTGCCCATGTTGTACGTCTGGCGCGTCTTCTTCGCGATCAGCTCTCCGGCACCCGCCTTCACGAGGCGCACGTGCCCGTCTACGCGGGCGTTCAGCATGGCCACTTCGCCCTCCGGCACCTCTATGCGCAATGTTCCAGGAGGCGCGGCAAGACCGTACTCGAGCTGCACGAACTCGAGATAGCCGTTCTCGGAATTCACGCTGTCGGTAATGGAGATGCGGTAGAAGCGGTAGGAGGTCTCGTTCTCGAACATGAACGTGCGGCATTCCCACGCCACCCATCCAGTCTCGTCGGTGCGTTCGTCAAGCACCGTCCAGGCCTGGCCGTCGTCCGACCCGGAGAACGTCCACGTCTTCGGAGCGCGCTGCAGCTCGGAGTCGCCGATGGGGCCGACGTGGATCTTGTACGCCGTCACAAGCGTCGCCTCGCCGAAGTCGTAGTCCACAACGATCGGAAGCTGCGTATTCACGCAGATCACGCGGTGGACGGAATCCACCTGGCGCTCGAGATTGTCGCTGAAGAGGTTCGCGGCCACGCCGTTGTAGAACGCGGTGGTGGACGCAGCGCGCGCGGGTTCTGGCTTTGTAAGGTCGAACGCCTGGGTGATCGCGCCATCGCCGTCAAGACCAGCGACGCGCAGCGTGTGGCCGGCGAGGTCGAGCGCGCCCTCGATCTTCGCCGCGCCGAGGCCGCGCCAGTCGCAGTCGGCGGAAAGGCGCGCGCCGTCAAACACCATCTTGCTGTTCGGGAACGACGCGCCCGGCGGAACCTGCGGCGCTACGTCGCCGCTGAAGACAACCGTGGTGGCGCCGCCAGGAAGCGCGCCCGGCACAACATCGCCCGCGAAGTTCTCGCAGCTCCAGTTGGCGGCGTTCGCGAGGTCGGCGGTCCCAGCGGCGCCGGTCCAGACGGCCTTCGCGGGATACGCGTTCTGCGCGCCGGAGCAGTAGAGGCCCGTGGCCGTCGCGGCGGGAGTGAAGCCAAGCGCGGCAGTGGCGTCGTCGAACTTGAACTCCACTGAACCGCGCGGCGGCTCGTTCCACTCGACGAGGCACATTCCCGCGCTGAGCTCGCGTCCGGCAACGTTGATCGTCACTGACGCCAAAGGTGCGAACGTTATCGTGGTCATTGCATCCGTCGTGCCAATGTTGCGCCCCTTCGTGCGGAAGGGCTCGGAGCGTCCGCGCAGGTCGAGCGTGGAGCCGTCCTGCATCTCGCAGCCGTGGAAGAAGTCCGTGTTCGGGCGCAGCGAGCCGAACACCTTGATCGCGCCGGTGTACGACGCCGAAGTGTCGGCCCGCGGAGTGTTGAACTCACAGTCGCCGAAGCTTATCGCGTCGCAGTTCTTGTTCACGCGCAGCTGGCCGTTGACCACCGTCTTCGACGCGCGGAAGTCGCTTGGATTGATGTAGAACTCGATGGCGTCGTTCAACACGAGCGTGCCCGCGGTCGTGGTGGTGTTCGCGAAATAGAACCAATTGGCGTTCACCGTGAGCGTGTGGCCGCCCAGATCGAGCGTCAAAGGCGTGTAGTTCTGGTTTATGAAGCCGTACGTGTTTCCCGTCACGTCGATCACGGAATCTGCGCCCAGACGAACGTCGGTCAGCATGATCTTGTTCCACGAGCTCGCAGGCGTCGCAGTGCTTTTCAGCGTGCCGCCGTTCAGGATGAACGTGTGGCCAATGAAGTCGAACTTGCCTGCGAGGTCGATCGAGGCGCCTGCCTCCACCGTCACCACGCATCCCTCCGCACCAAGACGGCGGTTGGGACCGTTGGCCGTGGACTGTACCTCGCCTTCGCGTATCACGAGGCCGCCCGTGTACAACTGGTCATCGAACGTCGTCGCGTACGTGCCTGCGCCCTCCTTGACGATCCTGATGTTGCCCTGCACGTCGAGCATGGAATTGACTACTGAATCCGCGAGATTCAGGTGGAGATCGACGACTGTCTCGGACGAATTTGTCACGGCAAGCGGCACGTCGATCGCGTGGAGCGTGAGGCTGTGCCCGTTGAGGTCGAGCTGCCTGCCGAAGCGCGCGAAGCCGATCTCGCTCCAGGTCTCGTCCCTTTCAAGGACTAGCGCGGACTCGCCCGGCCTTTCCGCGCGCTTGAACGGCAGCGTGCCGAGGTTGGGATGGAACGTGCCCTTCTGCGTCTCGAAGAGGCCGCAGCGCTGGCGGACGTCCGTGGACTCGAGGTCGATCACCGGCACGAACTCGCGCACGAGCGCGCCCGACGCGTTGTACACGCGGAAGTGGTAGAAGCGGTACTTCGCGAAGTTGTCCATCGCGCTGCCCTCGCCGATGGACATTCCGCTCGTGTGAGAGGCGAAGAGCGTGACGGGGCTGCCGGGAGTGAAGTCGCCCGTCGTGGGCATCGCGTCGGCGTCCTCGCCGTTGGCGGTGCAGGCGAGAGTGCCCGCGTTCGCCACGATCGTGTAGTCCACGCCCGTCTCGGCCTTGAACGTGGCGGTGCCCAGCGTGCCGTAGCGGTCGAAACGCAGGTTGCCGCTCATGAAGAAGGCGGTGAGCGAGTTCGCCTGCGTGCTGGTGCCGCGCGAGCAGTAGAGGCATTGGGTGCCGTTCAGCGTGGTAAACTGCGCCTTCAGCTCGAACACGTCTGTGCAGAGCGGATTGTACAGCGTGTTGACCCACTGCGCGCCGCTGCACTCCACCCAGTCGAGCCGCGCATATCGCACGGGAATATCAGCGTGCGCCACCTGGGCACAGCTCACGACTGCGGCCGCGCCCAAAAGCGCGCTCTTGAAAAACGAGCCAACCTTAGTCATGGCAATCATTCCTTCCTTTTTGAGGCTAAATGAAATACAACATGCACAATGCTCAATCGAGCATGACAGAATTATGACATATTCCAGCCGGCAAATCAAGTGCAAAGAATAGGGAACAGTCCCTGGCGGACACACCAGTGTTTTTCCCCATGCGTTTTGAGACAGAAAACAACCAGAACAACAGGTAAAAACAACTTTGAAGTGCGCGGGATAACTCGCCCGCGCATCTATCAATCTATGTTTACAAGAATCTTATATAAGAGGCAATTGCACAATGTGACAAGGCCGCCTCGGCCTTGCTGCAAGGGCGATGGCGCCCTTGCCACATCGGATTTTGCAACTACCTCATGCCAATAACTTTCAGAACAGAAGTTCGCGCACATCGATAAGAGCGTGAAAGTAGCCCGCAGCCTCAACCGTGGCAGCAAGATGGCCATCATAGACTAACGCTGTACGGATGGAAACGTCGCCCGGAAGCGAAAGCGCGTTGAGCTTCCCCCTCATCTCTGAAATCACTTCGTCGCCTAGCTCTTTGCGCCTCTTTATTTCAACAAGACAGCACGACTGAATGGACTGTATGAGCAGATCCACCTGGCATCCCTGCGTTCCCGCCTTTGCGTTGCCTCGTTTGACAAATGGCGCAGCCGATTCTATCAGCACCCGCGAAAGGCCAAGACGCGGCAATATCTCACGATAGTGGTTCACTATCAGGTTCTCGAACGACAGGCCAAGAATAGCGTCCACTCCCTTGAGCTGCTCAAGCGAAGTGAAAGCGTAAGAGCCTGCGTCAATGACGTCCTTCACCGGTTCGATGTATTTAAGATAGAATCTAGAGTAGTTGTCCATGAGGCGATAGCGCCGCTCCCGCACAGGTCGACCGGTCTCAGGATTGCGCCCGTGATCTCGCGCGACAAGCCCCGCCTCCACAAGACGGTCAAGAGCCGCAGCTGTGTTTCCACCCTTTGCCAATCCCAGCTTCCCCGCAATCTCGGCTGCGCTCCTCGGACCATCAACAAGACACCGCAATACCTGTCCTGTGAAAGACGGCTGCGAAGTGATCACGTCCATGAACATGTCGTCGAAATCTTCACGTAGCGGACTCTTCCGAGTGAAGCACATCCTGCGGATGTTTTCGTTCGCCGACAATGCAGGGTTGATCTCTTCAAGATACCGCGGTACTCCGCCCGTGACGGAGAGCACATCGAGAATGTCGTTCGGCATCAGATTCTTTGCGGCATCTCCCCAGAATTTGACGCAGTCGCGAAGCGGCAGTTCGCCAATGACAAAATCGCCGCTTCTTCTTCCAAGATATGCGCTGTTGTCTATTATATTGTCCTTTATCCAACTGGAGACACTTCCGCAAAGCACTAGAACGAGCCGATCATGCTTCTTCAGCATCATATCCCATGCTATTTTAAGGACTTCCGGGAAATGCGCATCATAATGCCCCATCCAAGAGATCTCGTCCAGAAGAACGACCGTTCGTCCGCCGTCATCTATCTGATCGTCAAGCGATTTAAACGCCTGCGCCCAATTCTCATGGCTTCTACCGTTATAATCTGTCTGCAAAGAAAGGAATGTGGCGAAATTCTGAAGTTCATCGTCATTCGAGAATCCATGTCTGGGCTTCAGACCTTCAATGCGAATGAATCGGGCAGAGGATTTTCGCGCAAACTCGGCCACAAGCGTCGATTTGCCGATTCGCCTTCTTCCTCTGCACGTTATCAGAGATGAGACACGCTTGCCCCAAAGGGCCATCATGTCATCCAATATGTCTTCTCTTCCATAGAACATAATGAACCTTTCTTTCCCCAAGAAACACATCCATTATACATCGTTTTTATCTTGTATGCAATAGAAAATATCCCCAATGTGGCATTTTCCCACTTTGGGGATATTTCTGAACCCCCAAAAATATCCCCAATATGGCATCTCCCAACTTTAGGGATAATTTTGAGTAGAAAAGAGGTCGCCTATGTCGTATTTTTGAATGCCGCGATCATGCGTGTGGCACGCTAGCGGATGATGATGGTGGAGCCGCTGCTGATGATGTGGACGCCGTCTTTGCCCTTCCTCACGTAATAGTGGCGCGCGTCGGAGGGATCGCGCACGAAGGTGCGCTGGCGCCCTTGCCACATCACTCGATCTTTCGCCGAATCGCCGCCGCACACGCCGCCGTGGCCGTCGCAGCACGACGCCATCCGCCTCGCCCATTGCCTGCCGCATTTCATCCTAAATTCCTCACTTCACATACCCACGTCCTGTTATATCTCACGCAGAGGCGCAGAGAGCGCGGAGTTTTAGAGGATATCTAGTTTGATTTAGCCTTTGCCTCTTTTCACCAATTGGGTGAAACAGAATCTTTGATTTCTTCTCTTCATAACTTTCATTCCTCCTGGATTCTTGGGATATTCTCTGCGCTCTCCGCCTCTCTGTACCTCTGCGTGAGACTTTCTACCGAGGATTTTAGGTTGAAATATAGGCGGATCAAATAGGTCTTACCGACGCGGCGGCGTCCATATACGGCCACGAGTTGTCCCTCCTTGCGGGACATGAGCTCATCAAGAGTTCTGATCTATTCTGCCAACCATCTTTTTCTCCAAAGCGGAGACATCATGTCAAAAATTGGGTTTACCTGTCAATCATGATGTGCCAAAGTGGAGACATCTCTTATTTTTCAATAGATACCTCCACTTTGACGCACAGTACATGCCGCATGCTGCCACGAGCGCAGTCCACCGATCCTGCTCACCCTACATGACCATTCACAGCTTTTCCCACTTCGACCAACGCGGGCAAGTGGTCGCAGGCGTGCGCGCCTGGCCGTTCAAGGCCATACACGGCGCGGGTCCCGCCTCTACCTTCACGTAGTACGGCTGGTAGCCTCTTATCTTCTTTCAACAAAATGACAAAACACGCAGTCATCATAGTCAGCAAAATGACATCGGACATGATAAGAGCGAGACAAACACGAAACACAAAGAAGCACAAATGCCCTCCTCCGTTAGTCCCTGATTTTTTTCTTGAACTCGGCATCCGAAGGTACAAGCTCAAGATATGACTCCGCTGCGGCATTTGCCTGGGCGGACTTCCCGATCCGTTTTAAGGCAAGAGCCTCTTTTCGCCATGCTTCAGTAAGGCGCGGCGATAGGTCACGTGCCTTCTTGTAACATCTTGCCGCATCGGCGATTTTTCCCGCAGCCTCAAATATGTCACCTTTCTGCATCCAGAATCGCTCAGTCTTGTAGCCCGACACCTTGATCGCCGTGTCTAGCGAGGCGATGGCCTCGCCTGTTTTCTTCATCTGCGCGAGAAGCGACGCTTTGCGGGCGTATGCGTCATCGTACTTTTCGTCGGCGGCGATGGCCTTTTCATAGAACTCCATGGCCTTGCCGGCATTGTCGGCCTTTCGATAGACGTCGCCGAGATACAGAAGCGTGCGCTTCGCCGCAGGGTCTAGTTCGTATGCGAAATTTAGGTCGCGCAGCGCGTCTTCGAACTTGTCAAGGGCGGCGAGCATCTTTGCGCGGCGCACGTAAAGATCGGCGTTCATCGGATCGAGGAGGATGGCTGCGTCGAAACTCCTTGTCGCCTCTTCATATTGCGACATCTCGCCGCAGATTATCCCCCGCCACTTGTGCGCGAGCAGGAAATTGGAGTCTATCGCAATCGCCTTTTCCATCCAGACTTTTGCCACCGGATAATTGTCCTCGTATCCGTAGAACATCCCGATCGCATAGCAGGCCTCCTTGTAGCATGGATTGACGGCAAGTGCTTTCTTCATCTCTGCGCGGGCTAGGTCGTAGCGTTTTTTCCCGCCCGTGGCATACGTCCACCCCAGATTGTAGAATGCGAGGTCGAATTTCGGGTCGATTTCCAGTGCCTTGGCATAGCATGCGCGCGCCGCTTCGCCATCTTTCTTGAAATCCATCGCAACAACGCCTTTCCAGAGCCACGCCCATTTGGATTCCGGATTCAGCTCCAGTGCCTTGGCGAGCGACTTCTCCGCTCCGGCGACGTCCTTCTCGTCAAGCTGCACCATGGCAAGGCGGATGAGGGCGAAATCGCTCTGCGGATCGATTTCAACCGCCTTTTGGATCGCCTCTTTCGCCCGCGTGGTTTCCTTTAGGGCGGCAAGGACCTGCCCCTGCAGAATGTACGGCTCCGGGCGTTTGGGGTTCAGCCCCTGCAGAAACACCGCCTCGGCGTACGCCTGATGCGCGCGGTCCAGTTCCTCCTTGGTAAACGGACGGCCAAGGTTTAGAAGGTCACGCGTCGCCGCCATGCCCTTCACGTATGCCCTGAAGAATATGTACTCCGGCAGCTCCGGCTCGATTTCCAGCGCCTTGTCGATGAACGGCAGGGCGACGTCGGGGTTGTTTTCCGTGTAGTAGAGTCGTCTTGCAACTTCTGCATACCGTTCCGACATGTTATGCAGCTGCCGCTTGCCCAGATACCATGCGCCAACGTTGAACACGACGACGGCCACAACCCCAAGTTTGGCAAAGAACCTCATCTTCCAGACGATTTTCGCCCATTTCTGGGGCACGTACTCGATCAGCGCGTGAATCGGCTCGAAGTGGTCCCTTATCTCCCGTATGCAGTCGGCAATGCTCGCTATGGCCTTTGTGTTGCTTGCAATCCGCCTGTCCTGGCTCTTGTCGTACTCGGAAATCATTTCGCCCTCCTCCATGCCCCGACGTCCGCTCATTGCCGCAGCGCGGCCCCTCCCCCGATCGCGGCCTGATACCGACTAGCGCGCAAGTCGCGGCCGACCGCGCCGTCACCGTCCTTGCAGGCAAATCCCTCGCGGTATTTCAGGACGTCAGCCCCGCGCTCGACGGGATAGCTCGCGCCTCCGTAGGTGCCTTTCTCGGCCTTGAAACGCTCCAGCACGTCGTAGAGCGCCTTGGTGTCGTATCCAAGCGCCTTCGAGAACTGCAAAGACCGCCAGTCCGCCTGACTCTCCATTTCAACGCCGTAGCCGTTGCGGATGGACGTCGTGAGACCGTCGAACAGCTCGTCCGCCAGCCTTAGCAGCTGCTGCTTCGCGACGGCGTTTGCGCCAGAGTCCGCCCCCGCCTTCGCAACGGCAACTTCCTTCATGAGGGAGAAGAACTTGAGGACGTTTTCCTTGCCGACGGACTTCATGCCGTGGCGAAGTTCCATGTGCCCCATCTCGTGTCCGAGAATCGCCACCAGCTCGTCCTCGTCCCGCAGGAACTTCAGCATCCCGGTAGTCACGAAGACGAAGCCGCCCGGAACCGCAAAGGCATTGACCTCGTCGGACTCGACGGTGACGAACATATAGCCATGGTAAGGCATCGGATCGTTGGACGCCGCAGCGAGCATCGCGCCAACAGTCTTGACGTATGCGCTGCGGGGATCGCCCTCCGGAAGGAGGGTATATGCGGACACAATGCGGGAGGCGACCACACAGCCAAGCTGGAACTCCTGCACCGGGCCGATTTCACTGTAGACGATGCCGGACGTGACCTTCGCCGCGGATGCCGCCGCAGTTACGACCTGGTTGCCTCCGCCAACCGCCCCGGCAAGCCTAGAGGCGAATCCAAGACCGCCCGCGCCCGCCTTGCGCGTCGTCTTCATGAAGCCGCCGAAGAAGCCCTCCTCCTCGGCTTTCTCCTCTTTCATCTGCCGCTGCTCCCGCCGGACAAGGCCGCCGGCCGAGACAAAGGACGCGATTTCCGCATCTGGAACATTCGCATGGGCTGCCACGATTCGCGCCACCGCCGCCGGATCGGCGCGGCCGGACACCCTTCCGGCTCCGGCCGCGCCGCGCATGGCGGCCAGCTCGCCCTTCTCCGATTCGGAGAACCCGCGCATGGAGGCCAGCGCCACATCGTTCTCGGATTCCGTGAATCCGCGCCTGGCCGCAAGCATTCCGTCCGCCGAAATGGACTCGCCGGGGTTCTGGTTGCCCATCAGCCATTCGCTCGCAATAGACGGAGTGGGCAGATAGCCGACCTTGCCGTTAGCCTTGACCTTTACCCACGCAGGTAGAAGTGTTTCCGGGAATTTGTCTTTGTCGCCGTTGAAAGGCAAGGCGTACCGGCAGGTCGTCACCACCTCCACCCTGTCAGCATACTTGAGCGTTGCCACGACGGGTGAAAAGCCGTCCGGCCGCTCCCTGACGGCGAGCGTCTCCGTGGAGACATGCCACGCCTCCCCCGCTTTTGGCTCGTCGGCGAACGCCGCCGCCGCACAGCAGCCGAACACCAGCGCCAATGCAGATATTCCCTTCATTCTACTTCTCCTTTTGCCTTTTGGGAGTCGTTTTCGCCATTGCAGGAAAAAGAGGCTATCAGTTCCTCCATTTTCGCGTTCTCAATGCCTATGCGCCCGGCAAGCGTTTCTAGGTCGCGCCGCTCGTCGGCGTCGATGACGCCGTCGTTTTCAAAGTATTCGCGCACCTTGTCGAGAAACAGCTTCTGCTTTTCCGAGCGGATCTCCCGTATGCCCTCCTGCACGAGCGAGAAAACCACCAGCCAGGACATGAAGCCCACGAAAACGTACTTTCCGTAGAATGGAAGGTCGAATCCAAGATTCCATATCATGTGCATCACGACTGAGACGGAGAACAGCCCGAGGAACCGCTTGTCCAGGAACATGCTGAACTTCAGCGGCGCGGCGCCTTTGACACGCCAGAGGGCCGTGCCCGCAATCGCCGTCCACGCAATGTGCCCAAACGGGGCGAGCACGCCGCGCACCAGGATGTTCTTGCCCACGAAGTCCATGTCGGACGTCATCAAAAGTATCCGGAATGCGTATCCCATCGACTCGAAGATCGCAAAGCCCGCTCCGACGCATGCACCGAAAAGAAGCCCGTTCAGCTTGTAGCGGTACTGCACCGACTTCGAGACCACGAGCAGGGCGAGCAGCTTGCCGGGCTCCTCAATTATTCCAGCGATCGAGTCGCCCAGCCACTTGATGGACGCCAGCTTGGAGTCAAAGAGCATCAGCGAGAAGAGCAGCGAGACGACCCCGCCAAGGAACAACAGCCGGACAACTTGATACAGCGACACATTTCGCCTTATGTTAACCTCAAAGAAGAAAAGTACCGTTGCGAGAGGGACCACCATCGATCCCATCATGATAAGGCCGGGCAGCAGGTTGGCATTTCCAAACATGTTCCAGCACACGAGAAACAGGCCGTAGATGATGCCGGAGCCAATTAGCATGCGGAAAAACATCCACGGACGCGGCCATGACGTGTTGACATCTTCCAATTCCGGGACATTGCCTGGCGTTCCAACCGCAAACACATGCTCCATCTCGGAGGTGTTGTGGTGCCGGAAGATGTCGGAGAACAGGCTGTCAAGGGAGAATCCCTCGAGGGCCTCGGTTCCGGTGAATTTCCGGAACTGCTCCTTTACGCCTCTACCCACATCGCCGATGTTTGGAGTTTTCATAACGATCCTCTTCTTTGAGTTTTATAGTTGAACGATTCTTGTTGCCGAGTATCACTTGGTGAATGCATCCGTCACAGTTTCTCCCACTTCGTCCAGCGCGGGCAAGTGGTCGCAGGCGTGCGCGCCTGGCCGCTCAAGGCCATGCACGGCGCGGGTCCAGCCTCAGCTTTCACATAGTACGGCTGGTAGCCCCGCAGCTCCACGCCCCGCGCCCCTTGCCACCACCGGCACGTCGCGCACTTTCTATCTGTTACTCTGTACACTGCTACGCTCATGGATGTTCCTCCGCTTTTAGTTATGCTTTATTACACAGGTCATCAATGACTGGTAGATAGCTTCTCCAGCGCTCAGAAGTGGCAACCTTGTCCTTCACCGAGGCGGCCAGCTGTTCGTTATTCTTCCGAATGTTCCCTATTAGTCCATCTACAAATGCCTTCATCGCTTGTTTCAGACTTTCCTGAATGGCAGAAGCCTTGCTCCGAGTTCTTTCTTCAAGGTCTCCTACGACTTTCTGCAATGCTTCATGTTGAGCCGCTTTCAGCATTTCAACCTGCCCGTCCGCCACGCGGCCACCAGAGAAACTGGATGTTATAAGTTCGGCATAGTTGACATCGCCAAAATCGGCATCGGGAATCGTTATCTCACGAACAGCTCCACGAATCTGCCGTTTCAAGTCCTCTGGATCAAATGTTTCGTCATCACCGATAACATCAAACGCCGTAGACACAATCTTTTTCTGTAAAGTTTTCAAGTCAACAGCATCCCTGATGCCTCGCTCCAACAGTCTCCGAGCTTTGTCGGCAAAAGACTCAATCTGCTCAACCGCCTGATACGCATCTGCGTACCTTGTAGTGACCGTATAGTACTGGTGAACTTCTTTGGGACCCAACCACCAATCCAAAAAACCAAGCCCGCCGCGCATAACATAACTAGTTTTCACCTCTTGATGTGTCTCGGTCTCAACATTTACCCGCGCGTACTGTGATTTCGCATCACGAACCTCGGACAATATATCGTTGAACTTGTCGTGAGCATTACATATTGCTTCAGCAAATACGTCCTCGAGCCTGGCTCGGCCGTTCTCCAATCGCCTTGTTTGCTCAGCCAATTCCGTCTCCAGCGCAGAAATATCAGCCGACTCAAGCCTATCAATTCTTGATTTTATCGTCTCCTTCAACGCCACGAGCATTTCACGAATGCTCTTCCGCGCCACGGCCGCCAGCTCGCCTTTTCGCCGCACAATGGTTTCGTCTTTTTTCTGCTTGACCTTGTCGAGACGTTTTCTCACATCCTCCATCATGGAGAAGTCCCTCAAGTCATCACGACCAAATATAAATCCCGGAACCAGCTCATTGAACAATCCCAGATACGATTTTTCTTTTTCGTCCAGTGAATCCCAATGCTTGGAAATTATGTACGCTTTAGCGGAAACAAGAATCGGATCTTCTCCGAGAAGTCGTTCCCATTTGTCAGCATCCGCATTCTTGTTTGCCAACGCACGTTGCGCAATGCTTGAAATGCACTGTCGAAAACGGTTTACCAGATCGGTCCGGGCCTTGCGTATTGCAGCCACCAGTCGTTTGTCCGGAGGAAGCCCCTTATCTATCTTGCCCTCTATTTCACCGATAGAAACATCGAACTGCGAAATCAAGATAACAAAGTCATTTATACCATTCGCCGGAAGATTCTGACTACACAGGCGCAGGTCAGAATCATCGAAGAATCGCCCCGCCGGACTCATTACCAATACAACATCGGACTTCTTGAGGTTGTCTTTAGTCTTCTTGCCACGTGAGATGACAGGGTCATTGGTTCCCGGCGTATCAATAACGCAATACCCCTTAAGTCCTGGGTCGTTGAGATAAATGGTAGTGGAACAAACAATAGGCGTAAAACGTCCTCGCGCTCCGACATAGTCCTGAAGCTTTTTGGCCAGTTCCTGCGAAGAGTCGCCGTCAATCCGCTGCGTCTTTCCAAGACAATCAGCTATTTCCAACCGAGAGTCTCCTCCGTTTGCCATTTGCACGAGTTCAACTGCCGCTAGTGTTTCCTCTCCCATCTTCGCGCGGAGCTTTTCATTGATACGCGCCTCCGTTATTTCACACCGAACATACTTACGTCCAAATGGATTGCGTTTCGCCTTGCGCTCCTTTTCCGACTCCTCCTTTTCGAGTTCCTGGCGGATTTCCTGACGGGAACTCTCATAATCTGCAGCCTTTGCCTCAAATCCCTTCCAATCGCCTTCCGAGAAGAACTCGACCTCCGCGTGGCACTTCTCGTCGTAGCGGATGAAAGTCAAGGCTGCCGTCATAGGCGTAGCCGCCTGAGGTAGAACGCTTTCACCATCAAACAGCAATGCATTAAGGAAGCTAGATTTACCGCTCTTGACGCGACCTACGATTGCGATAACCAAGTCTCGTCCCTCGTTCTCCGCGGCCTTCTTTGCCGCTTCGAACGATCTTATCTCGCGACGTATTTCGCCGACAGCATTTGAAAACTCGTCATCGTGAGATATGGCATCTAGTTTTTTAAGTATATTCTGCATCACGCATTTCTCCTTTGTATTGTCTTGCATTTTAGCGCAACTTATCCAAAAAGGTTGTCGAAGAAGTTGTCTATTTTATTGCTAATATTTCTATCCCATTCTTGAAACGCTGTTTCGTTTTTCAATTCGGAAATAAACTGTTCCGCGTCGTCTGCAAGATCTCCGCCCCCATCCACAACCATCTGCAACCATCTTATTGCATCTCCTTTATTCATTGTAACACCACAGCCATGACAATAACACCAGCCCAATTTGTATTGCCCCGTGGCATTGCCCTGTTCTGCGGCCTTGCGGAACCACTTAACCGCCTCACCATCGTTTTCAGGAACTCCCTGACCATTCAGATAACAATCGCCAAGGTTGCATTGTGCATCGGCATTTCCTTGTTTCGCCGCCTTGCGATACCACTTAACCGCCTCCACGTCGTCCTTGACAACCCCCTCGCCATTTGCGTAGCAATTGCCAAGATCATTCTGTGAGATCACATACCCCTGCTCCGCAGCTTTCCGGAGCCACTTCACAGCCTCGCGCTTGTTCTCCGCAACGCCTTCTCCAAGCATATAACAAATGCCAAGGTTTCTTTGCGAAAATACATCTCCTTGCAATGCGGCTTTACGATACCACATCACTGCTTCTTGCTTGTTCTCCGTAACGCCGTTACCAGTGTCATAACAGACGCCGAGATTGCTTTGCGCCATGGCATCCTCTTGTTCTGCGGCCTTGCGCCACCACTTTATGGCCTCTGTAATATCTTCTGTTAAACCTTGACCTTGCGCATAACAAAGACCGAGATAGGCCTGCGCTCCAGCATCCCCTTGTTCCGCAGCCTTACGGTACCACTTCGCTCCTTCAGCGAAATCACGTTCTGTCCCAATGCCCTCGCTAAAGCAAAACCCTAACACCTTTTGTCCAATAGGAACGCCCTTCGTTGCGCTTTTCTTGGCAAGTTCAAACATGTTTTCATCATTGCCACCGCCATTTTCAGTCCGAGTTTTTGCATAACAATAAGCTAGACAACCTTGAGCATAAGCATTACCTGCTTCTGCCGCCGCAAAATAAGCTTTTGCTGCCCCTTCCCAATTGGTCACCTTTTGGATGTCTGGCAACTCTTCTTGTGCATCATTAACTTGCCGACACTTGCAGGCCTCTCTCCAATTCTGTGATCCTGTAAGCCCTTGGCCGAAATAGTCTAGAGTCTGACTCGCCTCATCCGACAATTCACCATTGCCCTTCAATAGAGACTCGAAATCCTTCATAAAATAAGTCGGGTATTCTTCCCCTGAAAGCAGAAGGAAGAATTCGTGCAGAAACGCTTCCTGGTCTTCAGCCGATTTCATGCTTGACATCGTAGAGATCGCCTCATCAATGTCCTGTATTGCAATCTGTAGAGCGGTACCAAGTTTCTTGAGTTTCGTCTTATCGGAAGCAGATAGATTGCCATCCTTGCGTTCCAACACGGCCATAATGCACCCTTGCAGATACATCTGGCGAACATTCAATGGCACATCGCCATTGGCAAGAATCGGATGTCTCTCAACAACCATTCTTCCATGCTTCAAGTTTGTTTTATCAAGAAATCCCATGACGGGTTCCTCCTTTGCTGTGTTCTCTTCTGAATAGACAATTCCAAACAAGCTATTGCACCTTCTCTGCGCATGCCGCCACTCCTGATTATCTATTGCCGCTTCAATATCAATCGCATACAAGTCTCAAACCGGTATTTGAATATCGTGCATCAGGGCCATCAATATCTTTATACGAGGCAAGAAGCTTCTCTCTTTTTTTATCAACAGAGCCTCCTTTATTTACATATTCATAGTACCGCCCTCTAAGCCACCCACTTTTCTCAACGGCATCAGCGCACCATTCAAACACATTCCCGTGCATGTCATAAAGCCCGTATGCATTAGGCTTCTTTGTCGCAACTGGCTGCGTAAAACGACCATTATACCAAGCCATCTCTTCCAATCGGCCCTGTTGTCCACCCGCCATGAGACCTATGTCTCCAGTGCCACCAGCTCTGCAAGCATACTCCCACTCCTTTTCAGTGGGTAATCTGAAACGCTTAATTTGCGATTTCTTAACGGTGTCACTCTCGTTGAGTTTTTCTATAAATTCTTGGCAGTCATTCCACGAAACACACTCAACTGGAAGATTGTCTCCCTCGTGTGCCGATGGATTCTTCCCCATTATTCCATACCATTGCGCCTGTGTCACTTCTGTCTTGCCAATCTTAAACTTAGCACCCGGGATGGACACCATACTTTGTATGATGTTGCCGGCAGCCGCATTGATACGTTCAATCTTTTTATTGTGCCAATGGCATATAAGCCATACTACCAGAATAATTGGCAATAAACAGCCGAGCCCTTTGCCAACGTTAATGAGCATCTCATCTCTTTCTGCCCGCCGCTTGGCCTCGGCCTCTTCTGCCCGCCGCTTGGCCTCTGCCTCTTCCTTTGCCCGCTTCCTCTCATCCGCCACCCGTCGCCGGGCCTCTTTTTCAGCGCGAATTCGTTCTTCTTCCGCCCTCTTGGCTTTAATTGCATCAACGGCCTTTTGCGCCTCAGCATTGCCTTGCTTCGCTGCCTGCTCGTACAGGCTTTCGGCTTCGGCATCATCCAAGCCGACATCAATGCCGCTGAAATGCCAATGTGCCAGCGCGTACTGTGCATCGTGGGCAGACCAGACCTTAGCCGCTTGACGACAACAGTTGATCCAGCATTTCCGTTTTTTGTCTGCATCAACCAGATCTAGAACTTGCACGCGCCATGTGTTCTTGTCTACAGACAATCCCTCGGCATAACGATAAATTAACGTATATGCCGCAGCCCCAATCCGGGATTTCTCAGACGCACATGTCTCCACATCTAAAAGGAATCGAAGTTCTAACCCTGCCGACTTGACAGTCGAAACTATCTCTTCATCTATAAACTCGTTTTCTTCAGAATCGCTAACCCCCGACACAACATCATAGCACGCAATTATGTCTTCCTTGCCAATTTGGAACAAACGCCCCACTGCATCAAGCGCATGCTTGGCATCATCTGAATCAAGCCCTCCGTTCTTCTTGACGGCAAGAATGCAGCCCTCAAGATACGCCTGACGCGTATGTATGTCTATCATGCAACCCGACTGCCCCTCGTCTTGCGTCGGAGCGGTCTTGTCTGAAACGTTGCGCAGCACCTTTTTGTTTAGAAACGCCATAAACTACATCCTCCCTACAAGCAAACATTGAAAGTCACCTGCCGTTGTGCATGATTGACTTCATATACCTTAAGTTCGAACTCCCGTCCCACGGCAAAGACCTTGGCCGCATCCGTTACCGTATCCGTCATCGAGCGGCGAATCTGCACCTGGCCAGCATAGCCCTGCACCTTCAGATAACACCCATTGAATTTAGAATAACGCTCCACTGTGGCCGTGAAACTATCGCCCTTCTTGCTCAGTGCAAACTTGTCATCGCCCACGCTGACAGCCACAAGACCATTGTCAGCCGCAGTTTCATCGCTTACCCCAATGATTTTGAGAAGCGAATTCAGTCGCACCTCCACTTTCTCACTAAATTCGGCGATCTGACTCGCAGCCGACTGACGCCTCCTGCGCCGTTCAGTTATCTCCTTCCTAAGTCCTTTAACTTTGGACGATAACTCGCCTTCAATCTCTGGGTCTGCCTCAAGCCGTTTCAACACCTTTTCATAGTCGGCACACTGCGTTTCCACATTGTTGCAAAATCGTATGACCTCGCCGATTATGGATTTGAAACGTCCGCGCCACTTTGTCAGTTTTCGTTTGCCGTCAACCGCCTTGAACCAATCGACAGGGTCATCCCAATTGTCGTGCCCTTTCTGTTTTAGAAACACCTTCGACTCTCTTGACGAATAAGCGGAGACGCCAACCACATTGAACCCCGCCTTGCGTGCATCATCGCGTATCTGCTCGCAAACCCTTTTGCGTTCACTTGGTTCGATTTGGTCGACTTTGTTTATCAACAAATACAATGGTTTCGTCCATTGGACCTTATCTCGAAGAAAAGCTATTCCCGGCTGCTGGAATGTACCGTCTTTTGCACTCACCACCCATATAAGGTAATCTGCAGTACTCAAGTTCTCGCGTGCCTTCTCCTCGTCTGTATTGCCGGCATCAGTTCCCTCGGACGCGACTTCATCGTCTATGTTTTCCTTCGGCTTTGAATAGCCTGGCGTGTCAAGGAAAGCGATGTTCGGCCATCTCTTCATTGACGGCGATTGGACTTGAAGCAAACGCAACACATGGTAAAAGGATATCCTGTTCGAAGCATCTGCTTGATTGGCATTGAATCCATGCGATATCGCGTTCAATTCCTCTTTGGACAAGGTCTGCAAACGGCTAAACGAGTTCAAGGCGGAGATCTTTTCGTCATCGCCATATATCAGGTATGTCGGAATTGCCGTTGTTGGATTAGGATCTGTTGGCAGTAGATTCTCTTCTCCAAATATAGAATTAAGGAAGCGAGACTTGCCTGCGCTGAATTCACCACCTACGGCAAGGATATTCTTGTTCGCCAGATAAGGGAAGTTCACGAGCTCGTGCAAATCCTCCAGCAATTCCAGAAGTTTTGCATACATCTTGCTTTCGCCCGGCATCCCGACGTTGGATGTCATCGCCAGAAAGTCTGACTTTATAAGTTTTTCGAGCGCACGGAATTCGCGTTCGCCGTCGGACAACACATCTGGCGTGGAGATCAATCGAGAAATCAACCGAAATCGCGAATCCACGTTTCCAGATTCTGACGGATGCGCCGCAACCGGTTCGTTATTTACATCTGAGAAAATAGACATCGTCACTTCTCCTCTATCCCGGCTTTCGACAACGCCGCCTCGATTCGCGCTTGCGCAGCGCGGCGAACAGCTTGTCGAGCCTCCCATTCCGATTTGCCGATATCAGATTCTTGTTTAAGCTGATTCATTTGGGCATGAAGGTTCTTGATCTTCTCCTCTACGGCAAGCTGAAGCTTCTGCCCACACTTTTCGACAGCAGACATCATAGTGCGCTCTACTTCTGGACGAGTCTGCTTACAGACATTTTCAAGTTTCATCGTGAACTCCGCCTGCTTGCGCGATTGATCTTCAGATTGGTCTTTCGACCCGAAGAACATCAACGCGGCCGTGGCTATCGCACCGCCAATCAACCCACCTGGACCTGGAAGGAGACATTCCCCAAGAATGAACGCCGTTTCTGTGATGCCCCATCCCTTCTTGAAAGATTCCGCAAAAGAACTCCCTGTGTTCGTTGTAGGCGTCGCATAGGAAGAAACAGCATGCTCCGCAGGAAGCACTTCAGGCACAATCGACTCCTGCTCGTCAGAAAACTCAAAGTTGAGGCGCTCGTCAAGCAACTCGCCAGCTTTGTCTTGTGCAGCGCTGACGGCATCTTCTATCGCCATCGGTGCCTCGTCAGCCAACTTCGAGCGGATGAACGACGCCACTTCCGCCGTGCAATCTAACCCATTTTCTGCTTTTGCCATGAGGCTACCTTGCTGGCTCATCACTGAATCTCTAACCTTTGACATGACATCCGAAACAGCATTGCGGGCAGACATGGTCATCTCACGGTTAATCTCCCTTACAAGCGATGGCAACTCGGCTTCTGTCGTTTCAATTTTCTCAAGTGCCTCTTCGATCTTTGAATTATCGAACTTCGTTGCCAATGAACGGCGTAGCGGCATCAACATATCTTCAGCAACGCCTCGCACCTTCTCACCGAACCAGCCTAATATGTAATCGTCCTTTTGTTCATTATACTTTCTGATCAGCCCTTCAAAATCCTCGATAGAATCTTTTGACACCTTACCGACAAACACATCATCCCATCCATATTCATTGAGATGCGTCCGCACAAGATTCATAATAGCCTCGTGGTCGGATGCAGGTCTTTCATCTGCCTTTGTCAAAAGTAACGTGGGTTCACCCCCATAAGAAAATACCTTCTTCATGAACTCAAAAGCATCGCCTTGTATAGTGCCGTCGGTCATCGGAACACAAAATACGGCGATACGCTCCGTACTCTGAATGAAACGCAAAAGAGCGGCTTCGTGCGCAGGATTTGCACTGCTTAATCCTGGAAGGTCTACGAGGCAGATATCTGAGTACTGTTTCAGTTTTGGGTTGTTCATGTAGAGAATTACATTTGCAACCTTTTGCTGATTGGCAAGTTCCCTTACACGAATCATATTCTCCTCTTTGATTCCAAGCAGCTCTTCATCGGACTCATTGGCACCACTCGCACAAGCCGTAAGCGGTTGAAGTATCATTCGCTCTGTTTCACCAAAACGAAGTTCCGATGACACCGCAGTCTCTGGTGCCAAGCCCGTAGTCAGGACATCGGCTCCGAGCCAACGGTTAAGCAACGAGCTCTTCCCGCAGGAGAATGGCCCTACAAGATACACCTTGAATACATGCGAAGAAATCTCGGCCTTCAGTTCTTCAATCCGTGAGCGCACCGAATCGCCATATTCAACTGCATTCTCGTTTGCGACCTTCAACAACTCGTCGCAGCAAGTTATAATTTTTTTCTTTGTGTCGTTAAAACGTGTATCCATTGTCCATCCTTATCCGACCAGATTGTATATAATCAAAAGCAAAATTGTCAGCCCAGCAACACCCAAAATGAGCTCGATAAGCGTAAAACCATCTTTTTGCCTAAAAGACTTTGATGATTCATGTGTCATGGTTTTAACTCCTGTGTGCACTTCCTTGTTTCGAGTGCCCCCCAAGTGCACGAAAAGGCGGCGCCCGTGCGCGTTCTGTCGAGGCGACTGGTATGCCCAAGGGAATCGCGCGCGGGACGCCGCCAAACATACGCCAACCGCAGCGCCGGAAATAACGACGCACGGTCGGGACACTTAGACAGCCGTCCTTTGCTGAGCCTTCCCTTCGAATGATTACCAGTCTTTCGACAGAAAGCAGCGGTAGTTTACCACATTCCCTTGGAGCATACAAGCCGCAAAATGGTTATACGCAAAAATCAGAAGGAGTGTGACAGTGGGGTGAAAACGACTTTGCGCGAGGGACCCCCCCGGAATATGTGCCGTCATCGTCCGAAAAGTCTTGCAGCATCGACGATCGCCGCAAAGTATCCACTGCCGGATAGCTGCGGATCAAGTTCTCCGTCATACACCAGCACAGGACGGACACTCAGACCTTTGCGGACCTTGAACCGGCTGAGCTTCTGCTCCATTTCCGCTTCAACTTCGCGTCCTATCCTTCTCTTTCTCTTTATCTCGACCGCGTATGCCGTGCGCGGCGTCTGCACGAGGAGATCGATCTGCAGTCCCTTCCCGCTTTCGGACGAACCCCGCCTGTAGGGCGCAGCGGATTCAACGATTGCACTCCCCACGCCCATGAGCGGCAGAAGTTCCTTCCAGTTGTTGACTACAAGGTTCTCGAATGCAAGCCCCATTATTGCATCCCAGCCCGGCAGCTGCTCGACCGACCCCAACCGGTAGCCTCCAACAGCAATCTCGTTTTTCCGCGGCTCGACGCAGCGCAGATAAAACCGAGTATAATTGTCCTTGAGCCTGTAGCGGTCTATGCGCGCGTTTTTCCCTGTTTCGGGGTTCAACCCGATGTCTGCCGAAATGAATCCACCTTCCGCAAGAGCACGAAGATGCTCCGTGAAGTGTCCGGTGTTGGCGATGCCAAGCCCAGCCGAAATCTCGGCGCCGCTTTGCGGACCTCTGGCCAGCGACTTCAGAATGGCCTTCTTCGTCACCGCGGCATCACCGAACACTGCCGAGAACATGTCGTCGAACTCCTTGAACAGCTTGCCCTGCGGCGTGAAGAACAGACGCCGGATGTTTTCATCGGCCGAAAGCCCGGGATCGATTTCCTCAAGATACCTTGGAACGCCTCCGGTTACAGAAAGCAAATCCAGCATCTCGCGGGTGGAAACCTTCTCTGCTGTCGCACCCCAGAACGCCGGACAGACCGAAAGCGGCAGTTCCGGGAGGATATAGTCTCTCGAGAATCGACCGGCAAATCCGGTGTTGTCAAGAATGTTGCTCTTGATCCATGCGGACACACTGCCGCAGACGACCACGACGAGACGATCATGTTTGTGAAGAAGTTTATCCCATGCGTTCTTCAGATGTCCGGGAAAATCAGGATCATACGCCCCCATCCATGATATCTCGTCTAAAAGCACAACCGTTCGTTTCCTGCGGTCGACCGCTTCGTTCAGCCAAAAAAATGCGTCATGCCAGTTCTCCAATATGTGTCTAGGGCTGTTTGTTTGCCGCGCAAGGCTAGTTCCGAAATTATCAAGCTGATCGCGGTTCGTCATCCCTTTGCGCGGTGGAAGTCCTTCAAACGAAAGGAAAACTTCCGCAGTTTTCTCCGCGAAACGTTCAATCAATGTACTCTTGCCTATTCGCCGGCGACCACGACAGGCCACAAGAGACGAAGTGGATTTGCGCCACAGCGCAGACAAATCATCAAGAAATTCGTTTCTGCCGACAAACATGCAATCCTCCATTAGGACGTGAACGCAGACATTTTACCATTTCACGTCCCTTTGGGTCAACACGAAACGGACGTGAAAAATAATTTTCAGAAATTTCACGTCGGGAATGATCCACTCGTTCTGTCGAGGCGACTGGTATGCCCAAGGGAATCGCGCGCGGGACGCCGCCAAACATACACCAACCGCAGCGCCGGAAATAACGACGCACGGTCGGGACGCTTAGACAGCCGTCCTTTGCTGTGCCTTCCCTTCGAATGATTACCAGTCTTCCGACAGAAAGCAGCGGTAGTTTACCACATTAATGAGATACGAGCAACTATACGCGTTGTTATGGCCTATTTTTTCTCATACCTACATCCTATGACGAGGTTTGAGAAAAGATACCGCGTGCCTATGTCGTCTTTTTGAATGCAGCGATCATGCGCGTGACGCGCGATTTAACCTGACGAACGGTCGCGGCTGGAAGTTTGAGACGGCGAGCCACCGCCGCACAGCTTTCGCCAGTCTCCATCAGCTCGCGGTATATCCGCCGCGACTGCTCCGAAAGCGCCGTCTTGGCAAGCACGTGCTCTACTGCCGCACGATGCCTCGCAAGCTCCCATGCCTCGTCGTCGGCCTCGATCTCGCCAAACGACGGCTCGACCTGAAGCTCCTTGTTCGCGACCACGCTGGTGGTGGTGATGTTCACGCCATCCCTATCCGGCCTGGCCTGCCCACGCCTGAACCTGCTCACAAGTTCGTTCCGCAGCATCTTCGCGAGATAGTTCTTGAACCGCCCCTTGTCGCGCACGTAGCGCCCCGCCTTGAACACCTTGGCAAGATCAGCAAACACCTCCTGCACGATATCCTCCGCTTCATCCCCAGCGCCTTTGCTAATGTGCGATAAAGAAGTAATAGAAGTGTAAAAAATTTTGCCGTTCCTATCCGGCACTTAGGGCTGTGTCGGATAGGTCAGGCGTTAGGCTTCCGGCAAGTCTATCTTGCCGACAAAGCT
>Ga0310695_10001826_pt1 | contig 47826 bp, 41 predicted proteins | sample RumenRJG_04DNA_FD_203882 | JGI IMG/M metagenome (GOLD analysis project Ga0310695, IMG submission 203882) | Bovine rumen microbial communities from Lethbridge, Alberta, Canada - RJG_04 (v2) (version 2) | ecosystem: Host-associated > Mammals > Digestive system > Stomach > Rumen | place: Canada... | reverse complement strand
AGAAGCATGCGGATGCCGAAGGGCTGGTCGAGGTCCGCGCCCTTCTCCTGTATGAGCTTGACGAGATAGCTCTCGAGCCGCTCAATCCCGCTTGGCCGCGCCTTGCGCATCGTCAGGCGACTGGCGTAACGCCCTTCTTGAGGATGATGTTGCCGTACTTCGCCGTCTCGCCCGAGATGACGACGGCATACGCCTTCTTCGCGCGCTCGTAGAACGCGAAACGCTCCATGCGCTCGATCGTGCCTTCGTAGCCGAGCGCCTTGCGGTACTTCGCCTCGACAGCGGGGTCAAGCGTGTCGCCGGGAACGGCGGCCATCATGACGACGGGCGTCGCGTAGGCGTCAAGCTCGAAGAGCGGGATTATTCCGGCGAGAAGCTTGTCTGCGCCGATGCCGTCTGCGCGCAGCGTGCGGGCGTTGAAAGTGTGCCCAGGGAAGTGCGCGTCGGAGATTACGATTTCGTCGCCGTGGCCCATCTCGGCCAGCGTCTTCAGAAGATCCGGCGAAACCACCGGAGAAATGCCCTTTAACATGCCCTGTCCTTCCTTTCGATTTGCGGGAGGATGGGCCGGCGCGCACGACGCACACGCGACGCACGCCGCCGAACCTACGATAAACTCTCTGCGCGAGACATCCATCCCTGCGCATATTATACCATAACTTCTACAAAGCTTCAGCGTCCGTCATCCATCGTCGACCGCGTGAAATCGCGGCCTTCGTATTCCGGCGGAACATAGCCGTGCTCCGATCCCTGCACCCAGACGATCTTCTTGGGCGCGGTTATGGCGTTATAGAGCTTGGCGAGACCCATCGGCGGGCAGGTGTAGTCGCCAAGCCCCGCGCGCGGTATTTCCACGCGGCACGTAGAAGGAATGCGCTTTGCCCACGTGACGGCGTCGTAGTAGCCAAGCCCCTCCACCCACGGGATGTACCAGTTGCCCGTCGCCGCCTTTTTCTCGCGGCGAGGGTCGTTCATCCTCATATCGCAGCACCACGTGATGCTTGACCTCGCAAACGTGACGCCCTCGCCGCAGGCCGCCGCCCAGATAGTCTGGAGCCCGCCCTGGCTCCCGCCCGACGCATAGAGGTCCTTGCCGTTCCAACCCTCGACGGTCTTCAGGTACTGAAGCGCCCTCTTTACGCGCAAGACCATTCCGTTGAAATACGCCACTTCCGGATCCTTGTTCTGCGCCCTGTCGAACGCATACGTGTTGTCGTGGGACCTGATCTCCCAGCGAAGCGCCTTTGTATCGGCCTCTGTCGCGCCGAACTCCTTCAGCTTTAGCCCATGTGCGTTTATGGTGAGGAAAATCATGTCATTCGGCACCCAAGCAGGCAGTGAATGCGTGCAGGAGTCGGCGTTGTAGCCGTGCGTCTCAAGGATGCAGGGAAATGTCTTGCCCTCGTCCACTGCAATCGGGATGGTGAGATACCCGGTGACAGGCCTCAGGCCCGCACAGTCAATTCGCACTGCCCACATGCGGACATTGCTGTTCTTTGTCTCCATCGCCACCCTGTCGCACTTGATCGGCACCTTGTCGAGGCGGGCAAACTGCTTTTTCCAGAACTCGTCGAAGTCTGCGGGCTCCTCTGGCGCGGCGAGACTGTCCACGTCAAAGCCAGCGCCGCCGTCGAAGAATATGAACTTGCCAGGTTTCTCGAACTTGTTCATCGCGGCACGGCCCTCGGGAGTCGTGGCGTCGCCGTTGAACCGCCTGCGAACAACCTGTCCGTCGGGGCCGATGATGTTCACATACAGGCGGACGAACCCCGGCTTGTCGAGCGTGGTACGGTAGACGAACGGCTTGCCGTCAAACGGAACCGTGCCATTCTGGAAGTTGCCGTAGTCGTCGGAGCGTTCCCACTTGTACATGTACTGGCCCTCAGGCACCATGCCGTCAACGTCAACGGGCTCGACCGTAAACACGGCTTCCTCGCCCGCCTTGTAGGAGAGCGGGTCCTTGTCCGTCGTTCCCTTCAGCCATACACCGTCAACCGCACCAGCCACCGCGCAAAGCGAGGCGAAGGCAACAACCGTGAACGTTCCAACTGCAACTATTTTTTTCATTTTGTCACTCCTATTGTTTGTCCCTGATATAGTTATCTTTTCTGCTTTGCATCCGAACGCGTCTTCAACACGGCGAAAAGAAGCGCAGCCGAAGCGAGCCATGCCGAAAGAGGCCCCGCCCAGTTGCCGAAGGCATGCGCGAATCCCGGCGCAGCACGTCGAGCGACAACAGCCGTTTGCTCTTGGCAGTATTTTCGTTGCCCATGTCTCTACTTCATTCTTCCTTGTTCGGGCCTTAAACCCCTCATGTTGAGAATTATACCATATTCACGGGAAATCCCGCCACGCCCAACCGCTTTTCCAAATGCTATGCAAGGCAAAAGCTACAAGCTGGGCTTGCCGCGGTAAATCGTCTGAAGCTGACGCGCCCCTGATGTCTTGAACGCTCCGGCCTTCACGTCCTCTTCGCGGAACACGGCAAAGAGAATCTGGCGCGAACCCATGCGGTCAAAGTCGTAGACAACTGCAATGCGGCCGTCTTTGAGCTGCTGGCCGTCAGGGTAGGCTACGTCCGACCTCCCGACGTCAAGCGGGAGCGCGAAAGGCCATGTCTTGCCCTCGTCCTCGGAAAGGTAGGCGGTCATGTCGTGGCGAACCATCTGCTGCTTTTCCCCGGGGAGCCCGTTTTTCACCATTAGAAGATTCCCAGAAGCAAGGCGACGCACAAAGACGCGAGCGGACACGTGGGGCTGTATGCTCGGGCGCGGCTCTCCCCATGTCCTGCCGCCGTCGGACGACTCCGCCTCCCAAAGACCGTCCGGGGCGTCCTTCGTACGCATGTAGGCGCGCAGCGTACCGTCGCTAAGCTCGACGAGGTTGTGCTCGTCGAAATTCCGCTTTGCCTTCGGCAGCGTCACGCCGCCGCGCTCGATAAAAGTCCGACCGCCGTCAGTCGAGGCGTAGACGCAGGCACTCGGCGCTTCCTGCCAGTGGGCCACGGGAAGAAGCCACGCACCGTCCTTTGCGACAATCGGCTTGCACATCATTACTCCGCGCGCGATGCAGCGGACGTTCCCAGACGCCGAAAGCGAAGCGGCGTCCGGCTCGCGCTCTGCGTCGAGTTCCGCCATCATCAATCGGTCATTGGTTGGGTCTGCCGCGCAGCCGGAGTATGGATTGTCTGCCGTAACCGGAGGCGCGTTGCGCTCCGTCCAAAACCAGCGAAGACGACCGTCGGGGGCGATCCAAATCTCCGGGTCGAAGGCGCGAACAGGGCCAAGATAGTCGGGCTCGTAGATTATGACCTCGCGCCACGTCGCGCCGCCGTCGGCACTCGTGGCGAGAATGAGATAGTTGTTGGCGTCCTCCGCGCCGGTTGGGCTCGCATACCAAGTTACCCACATCCGACCGTTTACATCCGAAACGGCAAGCGACGGTACGCCGTCGTATGTGCGCCGTGCCTGCGAATACCAGCCGCTCTTGCACAGTGCCGCCGCGCCGTCAGGACCGACCGGATACATGCAGCTACGCTGCGCCCGCCCTGCAGAAACGTCTTTGGCTGCATCAGGGCGCTTCGCGTCGGCACCAGATGCCGATGCGGCGGCTATCGTCGCCATGCAAACGAGAAGTGCCGAAACAACTATCTTCATGTCTATCCCTCAAAGGGAACGGGCACCATTGTAGTGCCGCACGCGATTCCTCCAAGAAACTCTTTTCTCGTCATGGTGAACCCTCCATACAATTTGCCCGTGGTGGGGATACCACACGGGCAAATAGTCAAGTTAGGATTTGAGACAACTTCTTTAGTACGCCATGAAGAACAAGCCCTTGGCGAGCTTCTTGATGAGCTTAGTGATGTCGCCTTCCTTCACATACTCCCAACCGCTGGGCGCTTCGACGCCGGTATCGCGCAGGATGATGAACGGACCGTTGCCACCCGACGCCAGCGCAGCCGCGATTGTGGTGTACCAATTTCCGAGGCCATCCTTGGCCATAAAGCACGTGGAATCGACACCCTTGATGCCTGACATCGTTCCACTGCCCTTGAACACAAAGTCGGTCACAGCCGCCTTCGTAACGCAGAGGTCAAATTGCGACTGACCGCCGACGGTAAGGTTGCCCTCATTCGTTCCGTCGCTTACCTTGACTGAATACTTCTTGCTGACATAGTCAAACGTCATCACAATCGTGTAGTTGACGTTGGCAGCCGCCGGAACGGTGCAGTCCGCAGCCATCCAAGTGTAGTTCTCGTTCTCCATCACGAGGACGCAGAAGTTCGTGGAGGCCTGAGCGTTGATGTTCGTCTCGGCAAGCGCAAACGCGCCCTGAGTGCCAGCAGGAGTTGCAACCGAGAGATCGCTAAACTCGGTATAGCAGAGGTTCTCAAAGGTGATTGTGACAAGATCACCCGTCGAGCAGCTGCTCGCGGTATAGGTATTGTCTGCCACGGTGGCAATAGCAGGAGATCCATCGTAGGCAATGTCCGTTTCCCATGTGCCCGTCGATTCATAGGCCGTCGAATTTTCAGTAATCCAAGCGCTGCTGTCGGCAACGATGGTGGTCTGCTCACCGCTCGAGCCTTCCCCGTTGACGACGCTGATGGTGTATGTCGCGGACGCCCTCTCAGTGCCACTCAAAGGAGCTGCAATCGGCGCGGTAATCGTAATAGTGCCTTCGCCAGGCGTGACAGTTGCCTGAACAGGGCTGCCGTTCCAATTCAGCGTATATTCCGCCTGATCGTAGCCGTCGCCCGACACGGTCGCGACAATCGTCACATTGGTGAAGTCTGCGCCGTAGGTAACAGATGTAGGCGTAATTGAGACGTTCACGGCCGCCTCAACCGTCGTGGTAACGGAATGGATCTTGCCGTAACCGGCGAGATCTATGCGACTAAGGCGACGCTGAGTCCCGGAAATCGGGAAGCTCGTGACGTCCGTCTCTGTGGCATCATGCAACGTAGTGCTACCAACCTTGAAGGAGACATTAGTCTCCGCGGGCTTGGAATAGTCTAGCTCAATGGTCACATCCACAGCCCCTTCATCAGGCGTCGCACCGGCAAGCTTCTTCCAGGTGCCCCCGATATAGGCGTAGTAGTTCGTCGCAGGGGCGTCGTCATACGCAACCGTAAGCGCCGTCTGCGCACCATCGAGAACAGTATTGTCGATGTCATTTGTGTAAGTCGGGGTAAACACCGCGTCATCGACAACTACGCATGTCTTCATATCAGACTTGGAATCGTAACTACTCGGCGTCAGCGTAACTACCGTATTTGTCGGCAAGTCAATCGACAGGACGTCGGCGGCGACAGTTACTTCGCCAACAACATTTGTATCCCATGTCGCCAGGTACGCGTCAAGTGCCTCACCGTTCGCGGTTCCGCTAAACCAAGTTTCTGGCGTCGCAAGTACATGCCCAGCGAAAGCAAAGGCCAAGAAAAGAACAAGTGTTTTTATGTACGCAAGAGAGTTTCTCATGACAATTTCTCCTTTGGATGTGCATATAATACCAAATCCTTGCCATCCCCCGCAAGGGGGAAAAAGAAAAAATTTTCCCCCACAAGGGGGAGTCAAAAAGCAGAGGGGGCGTCATTTCATCATGAGCGCGGCGAGGAGCTGCGCGAACTTCGCGCCGTCGGGAACGGGCGAGCCCTCGGCGACGAGCGCCGAGTCGTAGAGAAGCGTCACCGCGTCCTTGAGCGCGTCGCCTTCGAGCCCCTTCACCTTCGCTATGAGCGGATGGTTCGGGTTCACTTCGAGGATGCGCTTTTCGTCCGGGACGTCCTGCTTCATCGCGCGCATCATGCGAACCATCGACGGCGGGAGCGCGTGCTCCTGCTGGACGAGGCAGCACGGCGAGTCGACGAGACGGGTGGAGACGCGGACGTCCGAGACATGCGACTCAAGCTCCTTCTTCACGGCGTCGAGGAACGGTTTCAGGTCTTTCGCCGCCTTTTCGTTGGCGTCCTTCTCGGCCTTCTTCTCGTCGTCGCTGCCGAAGCTGACGTCGCCCTTCGCGACGTCGACGAACTTCTTGCCATCGAACTCGCGCAGCGACTCGGTCAAGTATTCGTCGACAGGATCGCAGAAAAGCAGCACGTCGCAGCCATGCTTCCTCGCGGCCTCGAGCTGGGGCGAGCGGCGGGCGTCTTCCTCGCGCTCGGAGACGAGATAGTAGATGTCCTTCTGCCCAGAGGCCATGTCCTTCACGTAGTCGTCGAGGAAGATGCGCTTCCCGGCATCGGTGCGCGCAGACGGCCACTTGAGGAGCTTCTTGATGCGGTCTGCGTTCTCCCAGTCGACATGCACGCCTTCCTTCAGGACCGCGCCGAACGAAGTGAAGAACTCGTCGTAGCGCTTCGCGTCCTTCTTCTTGATATCCTCGAGCGCGGAAAGCACCTTCGCCGTGACGGCAGACTTGATCTTCTGGATCACCGCGTCGTCCTGCAGCATCTCGCGCGAGACGTTGAGAGGCAGGTCGCTCGAATCGACGACGCCCTTTACGAACCTGAGCCACGTCGGGAGCAACATCTCAATATCGTCGCCGATGAAGACGTTTCTGACGTATAGCGAAAGCCCGCGCTTCTGGTTGGGCATGAAAAGCTCCATCGTCGCCTTCTTCGGGATGAAAAGTAGCGCCTTGAACTCGACCTGCCCCTCGGCACCGAAGGGAATCGTCTCGAACGGCGCCTCCCAGTCGTGCGTCAGGTGCTTGTAGAATTCGTCGTACTCCTCCTGCTTGACGTCTTTCTTCGCGCGCTTCCAGAGGGCGACCATCGTGTTAAGCGGCTTCGCCTCGCGCTCTTCGCGCGACTTCTTGTCCTCGTCCTTCTCGTCCTTCGGCACGTCGAGCTGGCGGAAGGTGATCGGGTAGGCGATAAAGTCGGAGTACTTCTTCACGAGCTCGGAGACGCGCCACCAGTCGAGGTAGTCGAGCTGGTCATCGCGGAGATGCAGCGTTATCGAAGTTCCCGGGAAGTCGCGATCGCCGTCGGAAATCGTGTAGCCGCCCGACATGTCGGACTCCCACTTGCACGAGCCGTCGGTGCCGCGCTTCATCGTCTCGACCGTCACCTTGTCGGCAACCATGAACGCCGCGTAGAAGCCGACGCCAAACTGGCCGATGAGCTCGGGAAGCGACTCCCCTCCTTTTTCCTTCAGCATCTCGCGGAACTTCTTCGTGCCGGACGATGCGATGGTGCCGAGGTTCTGCTCGAGTTCGGCGGCGTCCATGCCGATGCCGTTGTCGGAAATCATCAGCGTCTTCGCGCCCTTGTCGGCGGCGATCTGGATCTTCCACTCGGGGTTGTCCGCGACAAGCGCCTTGTCGGTGAGCGAGAGGAACTTCGCTCGATCGATCGCGTCGGACGCGTTCGAGATGAGCTCGCGGAGGAATATCTCCTTCTTCGAGTAGAGTGAATTGACGACGAGATCGAGCATTTCCGCGATCTCGGCCTTGAACTGCTGTGTCTTCTTTTCCATATATTATGTCCTTTCGCCGCGAAGCCATGCGACTGCGGCCTTTAGAAATTCCTCTGGGGTAGATGCGCCGGAAGTCACGCCGAGGTGCGTCACCCCCGAAAGGTCAAGCGACTTCACCTCGTCCATCGTTCCCGCCCTGAACGCCCTGCACGGCGCACATTCGCAAAGCCGCGCCGTGTTCGAAGAGCTTGCGCTGCCGAGAACGAGAACGGCATCGCCGCCGAACGCCTTTACGGCGTCCTGCCGCAACTTCGTCGCGTTGCAGACCTCGGCCGTCGTCTCGACCTTGAAGCGAGTCTTGAGCGCCGCGACGATCTCGGCAACTTCGTCTGCGTTCATCGTAGTCTGCGACACGACGCCGAGCCGTGCGGCTGCGTCTGCTGTTGCCGCACAAAATTCCTTTGCCGCCGCTACATTGGAAATCACGACCGCTTCCCCGACTTCGCCGACGATGCCCTTGACCTCGATGTGCCCGGGATGCCCGATGACTACCACGCGAAGCCCCTTCTCGGCGAATTCTCGCGCGGCCTTGTGGACTCGCTCGACAAAGGGACAGGTCGCGTCTACGACGCGGATACCCCGCGCCTTCGCCGCCTCCCGTATCTGCGGCGCTACACCATGCGCCGAAAAGAGCACCGTCGCACCGTCCGGAACCTCGGCGAGACTTTCTACGAATGTGAATCCGCGCTTCTTCAGTTCATCGACGACAATCTCGTTATGGACGAGTTCGTGAAGGCAGTACAGGGAAGGGTTTGAGGGTTTGAGGGTTTGAGGGTTTGAGTCATCGCGGGGCTTGGCCGCGAGGGAAAGGGCCTTCTTAAGCGCGGCGGTCACTCCGGCGCAAAATCCATGGGGCTCAATGACGCTAATCGTCATCGTGCTTCTTTGCCTCGTTCCAGAGCTCGTCCATCTCGGCAAGGGTCATGTCCTTGAGCGAGCGGCCCTGGGCCTTTGCCCCGGCCTCGACGGCGCGGAAGCGGCGGGAAAACTTAGAGGTCGAGAGCTCTGCGGCGCTCTCGGCATCCACCTTGAGATGGCGAGCGAGGTTGCACACGGCGAAGACGAGATCGCCAAGCTCTCCCTTAACCTTGTCGGAATCGGCGGGCTTGTCGCTCTTTCGCGCGGCAATCTCGGCCTTGAGCTCGGAAAGTTCCTCCTCGATCTTCTCCATCGGGCCGTCGGCGTCCTTCCAGTCGAAGCCGACGCGCGCGGCCTTCTCCTGGGTGCGCTGGGCCTTTAGGAGCGCGGGGAGCGCGGCGGGAACGCCATCGAGGGCGGAATGACGCGCCTCCTTCTTGTGCTCCATCTGCTTTATCTGCTCCCAGTTGCGGAGCACTGTCGCGGAGTCCTTTGCATCGACGTTGCCACTTGTCCGCCGAAGCCCATCGGGAAGATCGTCGGCAGGCGAAGGCGGAAAGACATGCGGGTGACGATGGACGAGTTTGTCGGAAATCGCGTTCGCCACGTCGTCGAAGGAGAAGCGCCCCTCCTGCTCGGCCATGACGCACTGGAACATGACCTGGAGAAGAACGTCGCCAAGCTCCTCGACATAGTTGGCCTTGTCCTCCGGGCGATCCATCGCCGCGAGGAGCTCGTGCGTCTCTTCGAGAAGGCAGGGTTTTAGCGACTCAAGTGTCTGCTCGCGATCCCACGGGCATCCCTTTTCGGGATCCCTGAGCCGCGTCATTATGTCGTGCAGTCGCTCGATGCCTGACATGTCAGACCCTGAGAACCTCGAGGACCACCTTGGCCGCGGCGGAATTGAGCTCGCGGACAACCTCGTCCGCGCCGCCGAAATCCTGGTAGGCGACGTGTGGATTGAGGACGGCGACAGAACCCATTCCCGCGACAAGCGCCGACTTGACGCCGTGCCCCGAACCGGTGACGGCGAGCGTCGAGAAGTTGCGCAGCTTGTTCATCGCGCAGGCGCGGCGCCAGGCGTCCCACTTTACGCTGCCATAGGTCGACGCCGTCTCGTGGTAGAGAACAACATCTTCGCCAAGGAGCCCCTCGAACGCCGGCTGCACCGTCTCTATGTCGGCGCGCGTCGCGATCACGACCTTGACGCCCTTCGAGGCGATTGTGGAGACAAAGTTCTTGAAGGACGTGGTTACCGCCTTCGGCACAGCCTCGTTGAGAGCGGCCTCGAACGCGGCGGCGAGATCCTTGGCGGCCTTTGCCGCAGTCTTCTTCGTCTTGACGATGGAGAAATACTCGGCAAGGGCTCCCTGGTAGTTGCCCCCGGCGAGATGCTGGGCCTCTATGCGCTCGTCAAAGGGTATCTTGTCGAGCGCCGAAAGGAAGCGCTTTGTGACGGAGAAGAGAAGCTCCGCTCCATCCATGGCGGCAAAGTCAAACTCGACTATAACGCCCTTCTTGATGCTCTCTGCCATAAAACCTCCTTCCTCCGGGAGAAGACTACTCAGACCGGAAAATTACTTTGCGGTGCGCTTTTTGCGCGGTTTGGGCTGGCCGATCTCGGACAGCATCTTGCGGAACGAGCCCTTGCGCACGTTGAAGGGCTTGCCGCCCTTGATGCTCGGGAACTCGCATGCGCAGATCTTCGCGCCCTTCCTCTCGTCAGGGCCAACGACGCCGCTCTCGCCGGCAAGCGCGCATGCAACGGCCTTGCGGGCGCACTTCTCGATGAGCTTGAGGTCCTTCTTGCAGGGAGCCGCAGCGCGGGCGAAGTAGCCAGACTTGAACACCTGCACCTTCTCGGCGCCGAGAAGCTGGCCAAAGCGCTTGCCGATGTACTGGCCGACGTTGACCTTGTCAAGCCGCGGATGGCCGAACGCGTCCACAGGAACCTCCTCGCCGCGCTTCGCCATTTCCTTGATGATGTCCTTGACGCCAGCGCCCTCGGAAACGAAGATGTTGACGGAGTCCCACTTGTCCATGATCTTGCGAAGGCGCTCGCCCTCGGCGGCGAAGTCAATCTTGCACTCCGGCACATAGACGGCGTGGACGTCCTGGCGCTCGGGCGTAAGCAGGAACTCGGGCACAAACTTCGTGCGCTTGAGCATCTTGCGGTAGCACTGCGCCGTCTTGTAGGTGAGCCAGCCGCAGTTGCGGCCCATGACCTCGTGGATCGTGAGCGCGCGCGGATTGGCGCTGTTCTCCTTGACGACGTTCATGAAGAACTTCGCGCCCTCCTCGGCCGCCGTCCAGGCGCCGAGCGACTGCTTGATCGGGTAGACGTCGTTGTCGATCGTCTTGGGAAGACCCACGACAATAAGCGGATAGTTGTTGGTGGCGAGGTACGCCGCGAGGTCGGCCGCGGTAGTGTTGGTGTCGTCGCCGCCAATGGTGTGAAGGACGTCAACGCCGTCCTTTACGAGCTGGTCGGCCGCGACCTTGAGAGGATCCTCGCCCTCCTTGACGAGACCGCGCTTGACGCAGTCCTTGACGTTCGTGAGCTTCACACGGCTGTTGCCGATCGGGGAGCCGCCGTGCTTCGTCAGCACAAGGGCGTTCTTGCGCACCTCGGGCGTGACAGGGATCGACTCACCCTTGAGGAGCCCCATATAGCCGTTGACGTAGCCGATCATCTCGACGTTCGGCGCTTTCTTGGTGTATTCGTCGATTAGGTAACCGATTGAGGAACTTAGGCAGGGAGCAAGACCACCAGCCGTCAGAAACGCAACCTTCTTCACTTCTTTCGCCATGTTTTTTCCTTCTTTCTTTGATTCAATCACAAATTACAGTTTTTTCGCAACGTTTGCCGTCTCGATGGCGGACTGCATCGCCGAGAAACCCTTGTTGCCCTGCTTCGTGCCGCAACGCTCGACCGCCTGTTCAAGACTCTCGGCGGAAACGACGCCGTCGATCACCGGAACGCCGGACGAGACGGAAATCTCGGTAAATGCCTTTGCTGTCGCCTGGTTGATCAGATCGGCGTGAGCTGTCGCCCCCTGCACGACGGCACCGAGGCACACAATCGCATCGGGCTTCGTAGCGGCAAGCTTCGCCGCGACAAAGGGAAGCTCATACGCACCAGGAACCCTGACAAGAGTCAGGTCCTTCTCAGAACCGCCCATGCGGATAAACGCATCTTCTGCGCCCTTGACGAGCTGTTCGACGAGAAAACTGTTGAAGCGGCTCGCGGCAATTGCGATTTTAAGCCCCTTGGCCGACAGCTCACCGTTGATTTCTTTCATTTCCAATACTCCCATTTGCAAAAAGTGCGGATATTGTATCAAAATCGGCGTATACTGTCAAAGCCGTGGACTTTGCGATAATCTACGCCCTCAAAGCCCCAGCGCCTTGCGTACCGCCCCGCCAAATGCGCGAGCGAGAGACATCATGCCCCAGTCGTTTGGATGACAACCATCTACTGTTCCTTCCAAATCGCCCGTGTACATGTCGTCTTTCGGCAGATATACGAGATTCTTCCAGCCTTCGGCGACAAGCTTGTCGTAAAGCTGCTTGATATACTTGTCCTTTGCGTTTTTCCCGCCGCAGTAGACATCACACATCTCCGCCATGACAATCGGCACATCCGGCCGCTTGGCACGCAGGTTCCTTATGAACGGCTCGTAGTTCTCCTCGACACTGCGGCCATTACGCACACCCGAAGATAGCGACACCATGTTCCAGAGGCAGTCAAGCACATAGCAACTCGCGTCTATGCGGGCGAGGTGTTCGCTCATCTCGAACTCCATGACGCCAGAGCCGGAAAAGCCGAGGTTCACCACCGGGACGTCAAGGTCTCGGCCAACGATATTGACAAACGCCAGGCCAGGGCGAGAGCAGCATCCACCATGAGTTATTGACGTGCCGTAGAACACGACTGGCTTGTCAACGCCACTCTTGCGGGGGCCAAGTGCCGAGACGGTCGCGTCCGGCTCGACGCCGAGAGAAAACTCCTTCACGCCGTTGTAAAGCGGAAGGTTCACAAGGCACGGCGTGCCGGGCGTCCACGGAATCTGCATCTGTGCACCCTTCGCGTTGGTGATGCGACCGGTCTTGACGTACAGCCAGCGCCCACTCTTGGCGTCAAACCGGTAGACGTCGATTCCGCTAACGCCAGAGGCCGGCATATGATCCATTGCAAGGCTCTGGTTGTACGGAACCCACTTGAACGAGAGCTTCTTCGAGTCGGTCACAAACCTGAACTGCATCCCGGACGTGTGGTGCTTCATCGAGCGCACTCCGCCGTTCACATTCGTTGTAACGCCTGCGGGCAGACGATCGTAGTAGTGCTCAACGTCATTGAACGCGCGACCCTCGATTGGCAGGAGCTTCCCGTCGACCCACTTAATGCCGTTGGTGACGACAATGCCTTCTACGGCCATGTTCTTGTCGTACTTGGCAATGTCGTTTGCAAACGCCGCGCCCGCAACAAAAACTGCTGCCGCACATACCACAAGCGCAATGGTCGACTTTTTCCCGTTTGTCATATTCAATTCCTTCCTATCCATAAATGTCGTTTTTGATATAACTATTGTATCATATCCCCCTTGACGCTTCAACGCGCAAGGTTTTTCATGCCGCTTTCCTCGCTACCTTGGCCTTGGCGGGGTCGGGAGGTGTCGTCTTGACAAGCTCGACAATCTTTGCGGTCAAGTCGGGATTGTCGCGCAAGTATGCAATCGCCGCAAGCGACCCCTGGGCAATCTGCTCGCCACCGAAGGCAAGCCAGCTGCCACGCCTCTCCACGACGCCGCGAGCGAGCGCCGCGTCAAGGACAGAGCCCTCCCACGAAATGCCGCACGAATAGAGGATGTCGAACTCGGCCTCGGTAAACGGCGAGGCGACCTTGTTCTTCACGACCTTTACGCGCGTGCGATTCCCTATGACCTCGCCTGCGACGGACTTTATCGCACCGATGCGCTGTACCTGGAGACGGCAGCTCGCGTAGAATTTTAGCGCCTTGCCGCCAGGCGTCGTCTCGGGATTCCCGAACATCACGCCAATCTTGTCGCGCACCTGGTTTGTGAAGATGCAAAGCGTCTTCGTCTGCGCGATCGCGGCGGTGAGCTTTCTCATCGCCTGCGACATAAGCCGCGCCTGAAGCCCTACGTGGCTGTCGCCCATCGCGCCGTCGATCTCGGCCTGTGGCGTCAGCGCCGCGACAGAATCGACGACAACGATATCGACGGCTCCCGACTTAACAAGCTCCTCGCATATCGTGAGCGCCTCTTCGCCGCTCGATGGCTGGGAGACGACGAGTCCTGCGAGGTCGACGCCGATCTTTTTCGCGTAGCCGGGATCAAGCGCATGCTCTGCATCGATGAACGCCGCTGTTCCGCCCGCCTTCTGGACGTTTGCGACGGCATGCAGGGCAAGCGTAGTCTTGCCAGAAGACTCGTGGCCGTAAAGCTCGATGATGCGCCCTTTAGGGAGTCCACCGACTCCAAGCGCGAGATCAAGCCCGAGTGCCCCCGTCGAGACGGCCTCGACATCTCGCCTCGCCGCGTCGCCAAGCTTTAGTATCGACATCTCTCCGAACTGCTTCCTGATTTCCTTCATCACGTTTTCAAGTGTCATGGTTTTCTCCTTTCGTTTTCAGTCGCCCCAGCGCACATACCGCTCGCTCTTCTCGAACAGCTGGACGCCTGGGACATGGTCGATCTCGGCCCGCATGCGCGAATTTGGTTCGCCATAGACCTCGATCACGTCAAATCGGTAGCCGCCCTTCCAATGCTCCTTGGCAAGCCAGGTGCGGCAAGCGCGGCGCAAAAGATCTTTCTTGCGCCGCGTTATGCTCTGAAGGCGACGCGCATACGAGCTTCGGCGCGCATGCTGCTTCACCTCGACGAACGCCATTACGTCGTACATACGGTCGTAGGCGATTACGTCAATCTCAAGCCGCTGGTCGCGGCGGCAGGGGCGGACGTTGCGGTCGACTATCTCGTAGCCGTGGACCCGCAGGTACTCAACCGCAACATCCTCGCCCCATGCGCCGTGCTCGACGCCGACGTTGGGCGCTTTAGGCCGCAGCGGCATTCCTCGCCTCCCGCGCCTCGCGGCGATAGGCCGTCGTGTCATGCTCGACAAGCATCGGTATGCCGAAGCTTATGACGCCGAACGAATTTTCTATCGCGAGCCCGAGCCCGAGCGCCTCGGCATCGGAGAGGATTATCCTCGCGTTCGACTCGTCCTTCCCATCGTTCGAGGTTCGATAAAGCTCAAGCGAATAGCCGACCATCGGCTCGACCATGTGCCTAAGAGCTATGCGCGTATAGAAGCGAGCCGTCCTGTGGTACAGCCCCTTGCCGTCCTCTATCGACTCGCACTCTCCCCTGAGCACCTGGACGATGCGAGTCAGGTCGGAAAAGTCGAGCTTCACCGTTAGTCTGCCGTCCCAGTCGAACTTCGGGAACACAGGATTCGGAGACATGCGGTCGCCGATTGTCAGCTGGTTCGCCATCGTCATCATTATGCACCCGTCCGTATCGTCGTGCGCAGGATGAAGCGAAAGCTTCAGCGCACAACCCGTGCCCTTGGCGTTCGCATGGTAGAACGCCAGGTTCGGGCGGTATTGGCCGACCTTTGCGGGAGCGGCGCCTTGAGTTGTATTCTCGTTCATGGTTTTCTCCTTTCGTTTGTTTTTTTGCTCTTAGGGCCATCAGGCCCAGAAAGAATCAGATCCGTTGTCAAGCTGACGATATTGGGCGGCACGGAAAACATCCTCCTCCGTCACGTCTGCATGCCCCTCCAAGTCGGCGCATGTGCGCGCAACCCTGAGGACGCGGTCGTAGGCGCGCGCCGAGAACTGAAGCCGCTCAAGCTGCTCTCGGAACTTCCGCGCCGCCTTCTCGTCCAGGCGGCAGATGTCCTTCAAGTCACGACTCTTGGCGTCGGCATTCGTGGATATCCCCGGCATGCCGCGATAACGTTCGCGCTGCAACGCCCTCGCCGCGACCACGCGCGCGCGTATCACCGCACTCGATTCTCCCGGCTTGAGGGAGTCAAGCTCGTCTGGCTTTACGGCCGCAACACCGCACTGAATGTCTATGCGATCCAGGAGAGGCCCAGACACGCGATGCTGGTACTTGAGTATCTGCCGCTGGTTGCAGCGGCACTCGTGTGTCGGGTCGTTGTAGTACCCGCAGGGGCAGGGATTCATCGCCGCGACGAGCATGAAGCGCGACGGGAAGTCGAGCGCAGCCGCCGCACGAGAGACGGAAACATGGCCGTCCTCGAGCGGCTGGCGAAGGACTTCGAGGGCGGGGCGAGGAAACTCTGCGAACTCGTCGAGAAAAAGGACGCCACGATGCGCGAGCGAGACTTCGCCGGGGACCGGCTTGGTTCCGCCACCAAGAAGACCGATTGAACTCACGGTGTGGTGCGGCGCACGGAAAGGCCGGGAGGTGACGAACATCCCACCGCCCTTCTCGCGCCCCGCGACGGAATGGATCTTAGAGACTTCAAGCGCTTCCTCTACGCTCATGGGCGGGAGAATAGATGGTATACGCCGTGCAATCATCGTCTTGCCAGACCCGGGCGAGCCGATCATAAGCAAGTTATGCCCGCCGGCAACTGCAACCTCGACCGCCGTGCGAAGACTCTCCTGCCCTTTCACGTCCGCGAAGTCGTCGCCATGACCTTCATCTGCCGCGACGAGAGAGGCGAGGTCGGTCGAGTGCGGCTCTATCTCCAGCTCACCGCTAAGGTACTTAACCGCCTCGCAAAGTGTCCTAACGGGGATGACGTCGATTCCAGGGACGACGCTCGCCTCCTCGGCGTTTTCCTCGGGAACGAGCACCGCGCGGCGACCGATGCGCCGCATCTCGACGACGATTGGAATGATGCCCCTGACGCGCCGCACCCCGCCCGAGAGCGACAGCTCCCCCACGAGCGCGTACTCCGAAAGCTCCTCGGTGCGAAGTCGCTGCGTCGCCTTGAGAAGCGCGACGGCAATCGGGAGGTCGTAGATCGGCCCTTCCTTCCTCACGTCGGCGGGCGCGAGGTTCACCGTAACGGAGTATTCGTCCTTCGATCTGAAGCCGGAATTCCTAAGCGCGGTCGAGACGCGGTCCTTCGCCTCCTTCACCGCCGTGTCGGGAAGGCCGACGATCGCGAACGAGCTCGTCCCTTTGGAGGAGCTGACCTCGATTTCGACAGTCGACGCGTCTACGCCGTTTATCGCACCCGAATAGCATCTTGCAACCATGTTCCCTTTTCCTTTCGCCTTGTTTTCCAAGGCGGGAACATTGTCGCAAATCTACAAATTTCGCGTGGGTCGCGAAAGGGTTTTTTATGGGTCTTTTTTGACCCTCTTCGTCACCAGCCCGTGAGCCACGCCCGTGGAGAAAGCCTTCTCCTGCTGCCCCAGCCCTGATCATCAGGAATCCATCGGCGTCCGACTTCACATACCCGACCTGCGGGGGGGTACTGCTGCCCGCCAGGCGTCTCGCAGAAAGTCATCCAATAATCGCCTTCGCGGCCATCGCCATCGCCACAATAGCAACCGCAATCACGCGTTTCCAAATCCATTTCTCTCCATCCCGCATATGCGGAAAAACATATACGGACCCGTTTCTCCATGATCAATCTACCTTAGGGACAAGGGTATTATAGTCTATTGAGGATCTTGAAACATCCCATTTGGCGACATGCATCTTTTTTATGAGTTTACCCTCTCCAAAGTCCAGAAGGTCTTGTCGTGATAAATTATTTAGAATTTTATTCAAGCTCCCCAACCCAACTGATGACAGCAAGAACTGTATCCTTGCAGCTTCTCTTGGAGTTATAGCGCGATGAAGAAACGGGTGGTTGTTAGTGCCGTTAGAAGCAGCATCGAACCGGGTATCAATAGTGGGAGACACTTCGTCCCACTTCAGCCTCCCCCAAGTCCCGGAAAATTGCTGCTTCCCCAACATATCTTCTGGAAGATGCTCTTTGCCGCATTCTGGGGGGATGAGCCGAAGTTTCCTTATAGCTATTTCGTCGTGATTCGACGCCTTGTGATTGAACAATTTTGTACTGCCTTCGCGCATGAGCCTTTGGTATTTGCACCGAGCTTTTGTGGTGTAATCTTGTTCAAACGCACCTTCGCCAGAATTCAAATATGCAAGATCTTCTATTGCCTCACGGACGGTTACGCTTTTCTGACAAGTCGGCTTCGGGAGAGCGACAACCCCAATCCTCGAACAAATGAATATAGCCCGCTGCCTCGACTGGGGAACCCCAAAGTCAGAAGCGGTGAGCACGCCATATTCAACATGATACCCCATGTTGGTGACTTTTTTAATTATTTGATCCTTGAACCATCCGGCGGATGTGGAGAGCAGCGCCTTGACGTTTTCAATAACAAAAACCTCGGGGTTAATCGCCTTGACGAGATTTAGGTATTCTTTAAAAAGATAATTTCTCGAATCGGCGAGCCCAAGCTTCTTCCCTTTCAGGGAGAATCCTTGACAAGGCGGCCCGCCTATTATCATGTTGACACCACGCGCCTTACTTAACTCGACGACTTTTTGCTTTACAGACCTGTTGGTAATGTCACCAACCACCGTTTCGGCATGGGGCATATTATGTTTGAATGTGTCAATCGCCTTGGGATTGAAATCTAATGCAACTTCCGTAACGAAGTTAGGGTTCTTTTCCATTCCGTAAGAGAATCCACCAGCTCCGCTAAATAGATCAAGGACACGAAACCGTGCTGTGGTCATAGGATTCCTGTTCCTTATGAGGATTCGCTTGAAAATCAATTTCCCCTTGATTGTAGGCTTGAACAGATCGTATTCATTGTCCGAACCATGATTGGCCTCGCCTACGATCTCAAACTGTTCGCTATTGTAACGATTGACAATCGTGATGGGAACACCCATCATCCCTGCATAATCGCATGGTATGTCAGTGATTTTGCGTACGTGTATAGCATCAAATGCGTCATACTTCGGGTACTCAATCGGAGAATATCGTTTAGTCTGGGGTAGATATTCGTATCTTCTTTGGATGTCGAGATTTGTAAGCCACATGGCATTCCCTAAGCTTCGCCATTTCTGCCCCGTTGCATCCACCCAGTATCTGATTTTTCGTGGTTCAGACGATGCCGGCACACGAAACTTCATTTCGCCAAACTGATAGCCTGTCCAGACTATGTTGTCCCGAATAAGAGGGAAAATTTCTTTGTAGGTCAATGCATTTTGATTGCCGACAAGAAGAAAATGTTTCCCATGCTGCATTATTGTGGCGACAATTTCCTTGAAGAGTGAAAACGGGGGATTGGTAACAACAATATCTGCTTGCTTCAGATATTCAATACATTCGTCGCTCCGAAAATCGCCGTCTCCGCGAAGAATTCTGATTGCCTTGCCACGTTTAAGAAATTTGACAACCTCTTCTTCTGGCAAGACGCCTTTGGTGTTTGAGAATTTTGAAACATCAAGAACATATCCAAAACCATTTGAAAGCGATTTCCCAAAGTTGTCATTAAGGGAAAGTCTGGTTGTTATAACGCCTGAAGATTTATAGGAAGTACATATTAGGCGCTTCAATTTTAAGACGTTAAAATGCCTTAAAAAGAAAAGGCAGAAGTTCGATTCAAACGGATCATCACAATTGCAGAGAACCGTTTTGCCGGCAAAGTGCGCAGTGTAATGATAGACCTCTTTTAGGATGTCTTCATAGGTCGTATAAAACTCATCATACTTGGCATCCTTTGCCTTCTGGAGATTTGTGTTTTTATTGCCCATGTCGGGTTGCTTCTGCATTCTTCTGCTTATTGCGAATTATACCATTTCTGCCGCGGTCCGTGGCGGAGATTTTCAGTTCAGACATCTTCATCAAGATAAAGCCGAAGCCTTTTCCTCGTCTTTTCGGTAATCTGGAATACTCGCGCCAGCGAGTTGTCCTTTGTCTTAACGTTGTGCCACTCGTAGCGCGAGCCAACGACATCGCCCACAATCGCGCCAATTGGCGCGGCTTCATGTCGCCCACATGGACGCAGAAACGGCCTTGGCCGTCAGTCGCCGTGGAAGGGATTGCCCGACGAGGGGCCGAGGGCGCGAAGATAGACGAAGAACTCAACGTTCCAGTCATGCTCGTATATCGAACCGTCCACGCGCTTGAAGTCGTTCTCGTAGGAGACGCTGAGGCGGAATCCTAGGCAGTCTGTGCGGAAGTCTATCCACGTGCCGATCTCGTCAAGCTCGCCCTCGCGGCAGTCCCAGCGGACATAGGGGCTCCACGCGATGGCGTCGCACAGCTCGTGCTCGAAGCCGACCTCGAGGAACTGGAACTTCGCCCAGTTCAGGTCTTCGTTGCGCATCGTCTCCTTGTCGTATGCGGTCGACGAGTAGTCCCAGCGGCGGTGGCTGCGCCCAGAGTAGGTGACGCGGTAGCTGAACGAATCAAAGAGACGGTGGGACCACTTGAGATCGCCGTAGGCGAACTCGTCGTTTTCCGTGTCGTACTCAAGGCGGGCGGAGAGGCTGACACCCTCCGACGGCAACCAGCGGACGCGGACGCCAGGCACGAATATCGGGGCATCCTCGCCGTAGTTCGGATCCTCGAGGTTTTTCACGAGCCGATGGTATTTGTTGCCCGCCGTGTAGGAGGTGTCGTTGAACTGCACTGCACAGTAGACGTCGAGGTCGAGAAGCGTGCGCGAAAGCCCGCCCTCCTCGGACTTGCGCAGCGCGTTGCGGATGCCGGGCGTAACGCCGTACCACGAATACGGCAGATTGCGTGAACGGCCCGCGAACTGGTCGAGCCAGTCGCTGCTTGAGTCAAGACTGTCGAAGCGGTAGATCCTCTCGTCCTTCTTTGTGCCGGTGACATTGGCCTCCTGCGCAAGCATGTCGAAGTACGGCTCCACGACGTGGGTGACCCCGTTGTCGAAGTCGGCGGTGCCGCGCGCGGCGAACGTCACGCCACCCTCGACGATAGTGCGCCAGGCGTCGTTTCCCGTAGATCCCGCGCGCATGTCGGGAGCGGCCATGTAGCCCGTGTCGCTCCAGTACGTGCCCCTCAGTCCGAAGCGCGGAACGACCGAGAGGACGTCGGCGAACTTCATCGGCAGCGTGAGACGGTGGTACGTGTCGAGGCGGAAGGCGTTGTAGTTCGCCCACGGCCCAGGCGAGAAGCGGTACTGCGGCGCCGTGTAGCGGCTGCCGTACTTCGCGTAGTCTCGGTCAAGGTAGCCGACCCTCGTCTGCGACTCGTAGTTGACAGGAAGCGTCCAGACCGGCATGGGGTTGACGTCGAAGTAGAACTCTGGGAGACGCGCGACGCCGGGATAGAAGTTGTTCAACGGACCGGACACGCTCGTACCCACCGACAACGCGCTCTCGGTGTGCTCCCACGCAACCTCGTTGGAATAGTGGGAGGCAAGCAAGTTGCCCTCGTATGTCGTCGTCTTCCTGAGGAAATCTTGGCGAAAGTGAGAGTCGCTGTAGTACACGGCACTGACCCAGAGCGCATCGCGCTCCGTCGGCTCTACGCGATGCTCAAGGCTTAGCCCGTAACGCCTGTCGGGAACGGTGTTGCCCCAATGGCTGTAGTTCCACTTCTTCTTGTCGTTCCAGTGGCGGTCATAGCGGTCGGCGTCCTGGTCCCACGCATAGTAGACCTTGAACTTGCCCTTGCCAAAGTCTCCGAGGTTCCACTTGACGGACTGTCCGAGCGCGACGCCGTTCTTCTGACGGAGGTCGAAGCGCGTGCTGCCGGCGAGACCATACGAGCCCTCGGCCATGCTGCCGCAGATGCCGTATACGTACTTCGTGAACAGCGAAACGCCCCAGCGCGAGGTGTATCCCGGCATCACGCGCAAGCCGTAGTCGGTGTCCATCGGATAGTACCAGTAGGGAAGCCACAGCACGGGGATGTCCCACATCCTGAGCCACGCGTTGCGAAGGAGGACGTAGTGCCCCTCGCTGAAGCGCACTTCGCCAGACATGCGCCAGTGGAGATGGTCCCAGTCGTTGGTGCACGTGGTGAGGTGGGTCGGATCCGCAAACTTGAATTCGCCTTCGGCGTCGCGGGTCACCAAGTCAGATCTAAGAACCATCGGCGCAGACACGGCCTGAACGTGGCCCGAGGCCGCGAGCGCACCCGTGACGTTGTCGGCGGCAACCCTGTCGGCCGTGATCTTTACTTCGCCGGTCGGCTTTCCGAAAAGCGTTGCGGCTGAAAGCGCCGCGGCTATGAGGGCATAGGTCTTCATGTCTGAGAGTATAGCACTTGTGAGGTGGCCGCGTCCAGTATGGAAAACGCCTCGGGGTGGCGGTGGAGCTCCGAGACGAAGGTAAGACGGGTGTTGAACTGCTTCTGCATTTGCGCGAGAATTTCGGCATCCTCGGTGCGTAGGCGCTGCATCACCTGCGGCGCAATCACGATCTTCGGCTCAAACGGCTTCTTGTCCGCTTCGGCCTTGCGGAGAAGCGAGACGAGCTTGCGCTGGAGCTCTATCGAAACGGACATCGGAGACTTGACGAGCCCGTGGCCCGAACAGTAGGGGCACTTCGAGGTGAGCATCGAGAGAATCGAGCGGTCCTGGCGCTGGCGCGACATCTCGAGAAGTCCGAGCTCGGAGATCTCGAGGACATTCGTGCGGGCTCTGTCGCGCTTCAGCGCGTCCTTTAGCGCGCGGTACACCTGCTTCTGGTGCTTGCGGGATTTCATGTCGATGAGGTCGAGGACTACGAGCCCGCCGATGTTCCTGAGGCGCAGCTGGCGCGCGACTTCCTCGACGGCCTCGAGGTTTACCTCGAGGATCGCCTCCTCCTGGCTGCCCTTGCCCTTGTGGTGGCCGGTGTTGACGTCGACTGCGATAAGCGCCTCGGTTTCGTCAATGACGAGATACCCGCCCGACTTGAGCGGCACCTGGCGCGAGAACGCCTCGGCAAGCTGGCGCTCGAGGCCGTAGTGCTCGAAGACGTTGGTGACGCCATCGTAGCGGCGTATCTTCCCCTTGGCGCGGCGCGAAATCCGCCCTGTCACTTCGCGCATCGATTCGTAGCTCGCCTCGTCGTCGATCACGATGGCGTCGACGTCCTCGGTGAGCCAGTCGCGGACGACGCGCTCGCAGAGGTCGGGCTCCTGGAAAATGCAGCACGGCGTCCTGAGGCGCTTCGTGTTCGACTGCATCTCGCTCCAGACGGAGAGCAGGCTCCTGAGGTCGCGAGCGAACGCGCGGGAGCTCGCGCCCGCGCCGACGGTGCGTACGACGAGGCCGACGTTCTCGGGTAAAGGAAGCTTGTCGAGTATCTTCTTGAGGCGCTGGCGCTCCTTCGCGTCGCCGATCTTCTTCGAGACGCCGCGGATGCGCGTTCCTGGCATCATGACGAGATAGCGTCCCGGAATAGAGAGGTTCGCTGTGACGCGCGGGCCCTTCGTCGAGATCGGGCCCTTCGTCACCTGGACGATGATCTCGCTCCCGGGAGGGAAGCGCTTCGCAATCTCGGCGTCCGAGAGGCGGTTCGACTTCCTGCCGCCCTTCTGCCCCTTCTTCGGCTCGTCGTCTTCGTCGAGCAGGGCGTCCGCGTCGGGCGTCATATCCCAGTAGTGCAGAAACGCGTTCTTCTTGAGCCCGATGTCGACGAACGCCGCCTGTAGGTCGTTCTCGAGGTTCTGGACGCGCCCCTTGAATATGCTCCCGACGAGGCGCTCGGCCTCCGGGTGCTCGACCATGAATTCCTCGAGGCGGCCGTTTTCAAGTACCGCGACGCGGGTTTCGAGCTTTTCCACGTTTACTATTATCTCGCGCTTCAGCTTTGAGCGCTTTAGCCATCCGAACAGGTTCATCTGTCGTTCTCCCTTCTATGTATTGATACGCTTTGCACGACGCCGAGCCCGGCCATCACCGTCACGAGGAACGTCCGCCCCGCCGATATGAACGGCAGCGGCAGCCCCGTAATCGGGACGAGCCCGATCGACATCGCTATGTTTATGAAGACGTGCGCGAACACGAGGGTCGCGACGCCGATGGAAACCAGCCGTCCCCTCCCGTCCGCCGCGACATACGCCGTCCACACGCACGGGACGAGAAGCGCCCCGAAAAGCGCAAGCAGCGCGACCGATCCAATGAACCCCGCCTCCTCCGCGTATACGCAGAAGATGAAGTCGTTCATCGAAATTGACTGCGGCAGGTACTTCAGGTGGTTCGTCTCGCCCTTGCGGAACCCCTTGCCGGCGAATCCGCCGGAACCGATCGATATCATCGCCTGCCTCAAAGTATATCCCGCGGCGTGGGGATCCTCGTCCGGGAAGAGGAATATCTTCACGCGCTTCACCTGGTGCGGCCTTAGGGGGACGAACTTCATTATCGCCGCCCTGCGGGCCTCAGTGACGCCCGGCTTCTCCGCCTCGTAGACCGCGGCGAGGACCGCCGACGCGACGATTGCCGCGATGCAAGCCGCCGTCAAAAGCCCGCGTCGCCAGACGCGCGCTACGAAAAGCATCACGAGCGTCGCTGGAAGAAGCGAGAGCATCGTGCCGAGGTCCGGCTCGAGGAGTATGAGCAGCGCCGGAACGCCAATCACCGCAGCCGCGAGCAGGAAGCCGGGGAACTTCCTAAGCCACGGCCTCGCGTCCGCAGTGCCGTATATCCACGCGAGCGCCGCGATTACGCAGATCTTCGCCACTTCACTAGGCTGGAAGAACCAAAGCCAGCGCCGCCCGCCATAGGTCGAGGTGCCGACAAGAAGAACGACGACGAGAAGAACGAGGGCGAAGAGATACGACGGTGCGGCGAGAAGGTTCAGGTAGCGGCGGTAGTCGAAGAATGCAAGCACGAAATAGACGACAAGTCCAAACACGGCCGTCGAAAGGTTTGCCTTCCACATGCTGTGGAAGACAGCCGCTTCGCGCGCGTTGCCGGCCGAGTATATCGCGGCGGTGCCGAGCGCCACGAGCGCCAGCATTGCCGCGAACATCAGCCAGTTGAACCTCTTGATCCTATCCAGCATTACCTTTCTCCAACTCCTGACCCCTGACTCCTGACCCCTGACTCCTTTCTCCAACTCCAACTCTGGACTCCAACTTCTCCACCTCTCCAAATATCGCCTTAAGCACTGCATTCACCTTCGGCGCGGTAGTGCCACCGCCCGATTCGCCGTTCTCGATCACCATCGCAATCGCGACAGTCGGCTTCTCCGCCGGAGCGTAGGCGATGAACCATGTGTTCTTGCGCCTCGTCGCGCCAAGGCCGACCTCGGCCGTCCCCGTCTTGCCCGCGACTGCGACAGCGACTCCATCTCCGGCAAGACGTCCGGTGCCGCCGTCAACCACCATCCTCATGCCCTCCCGGATGACGGCGAGATTCTGCGCGGAGAAAGGCAGCGGCGTGCGCTCTACCGGCGAGTCAGCCCTCAGGCGCGGCCTCGTAAGGAAACCCGTCCCTATCGCACCAGCGAGACGCGCCATCTGGAGAGGCGTCACAAGCAGCTGCCCCTGGCCTATCGAGGCGTGCGCGAGATCGCTCGCGTACCACGGCATGTCATAGTGGATTCGCTTGTATTCGGCCGACGGCACGACGCCCGCGGAATCCTGCGGGAAGTCGATTCCCGTCTTAGCGCCAAGGCCCATCGCGCGCGCCGCCGCGAAAAGCGCGTTCGTGCCAATGTCGCAGCCGAGGTTGGAAAAATAGGTGTTGCAGCTCTCCTTTATCGCATGCCTCATGTCTATCGGGCCATGCCCCCAGCGGCGCGCGCAGTGAAGCTTCATTCCACCGAGCTCAAAGACGCCGATGCAGTCATAGGTTGCCCCCGGCGGAACGCCCGCCTTGAGTCCCGCGAGGGCGGTAACCGGCTTGAACGTCGAACCGGGCGCGTATGTCTCGAAGCAGGCGCGGTTGCGGTAGTCGTTGCGAGCGTTCCTGAAAAGACGGTCGTTCATCTCGGGCGTGAGATGCGGCACGAGGAGATTCAGGTCGTATGCGGGAGCGCTCGCGAGCGCGAGTACCGCACCGTCGCGCGGATCAATGACAACGCACGCGCCGCGTTCGCCGCGCAGCTGCCGCTCGACGGCACGCTGAACCGCGACATCAATCGAGAGGCAAAGGTCGGGGCCACGTCGCACCTCTCTTACGACCGTCTCGTCGACGGCAAAGCCACGCGCGTCGACAGTGACCCTAAGTTCCCCAGAGGAGCCGCGCAAGTAGCTGTCGTAGAACGCCTCGAGGCCCTCGCGTCCGCACATCTCCTTGTCGCGGAAGTTGAACTGCTCTCCGCCCGCCGACTCCGTCTCGCGGCGGCCGACATAGCCGAGGACATGCGCGGCAAGACGCCCCTTGGGATAGATGCGCTCCTCAGTCTCGATGCACGAGAAGCCCGGGAACTCCGACGCATGCTCGGCAAAGCGCGCTATCGCCTCTTCGCCAACGTCGCGCCACACAACAAGCGGACGCGCGAGCTTCTGGCGCACGTGGCGCGCTATCACATTCGTAGTGAGCGAGACGGGGAGCGCGACAACCTCAGACACTTCGTCGACGGCGTTCGAGATCGCAAGGACGGTGTCGTTCCACGAACGGCGCTGGAACCCCTCAGGGTTCACGACAATTGAGACAGATGCGCGGTTGTCGGCAAGAACGGTTCCGTCGCGAGCGATGATACGTCCGCGAGGGCCCGCTGTCAGCACGCTGCGTATCGCCTGCCTTGCGCCGTCGTAGGAATGTTTCGCCGCATCCACGAGCTGCACTTGCGCAAGGCGGAAGCCGAGCGCGACAAGCCCGGCAACGATGACGATGCCGACCGCGAGGACGGAGAGGTCGCTTGCGATGGACATGTCGTCACGCATCGGCACCCGCCTTTCTCCAGAGTCGCGGAAGCACGACAAACGCAAGCGAGAGGAAAACCGCGCCGACAGGCACCGAGAGAAGGATTCTCCCCGAGGCGCCAGCGCCGTCTGCGACAAGAGCAAGCCATACCTGGTACGCTGGGTAAGCGGCGGCAATCCAGACGACCGGCTCGCGGAAGAACCTTATCGCCACGGCTATTGCGGCAAAGAAGACCATCGCAGAGCCGGGGGGCAGCGAGTAGATCGCCTCCTCGAACGCTCCAGCGGCCACCGCCGCCATAATCCATATCGGCATCTTCGTCTCGACTGCGAAAAAGACGGCAAGCGACAGGAGTATCGGGAGCCCAAGCGAGCCGATCGACGGCAGCATGTCCTCCAGCGCCCCGCCAAGGACGATGGAGACTACGATGAACGCAAACTGGACCAAGTTATTTTTCACGGCGGATGAAGACGTCCCTCAGCGTCGCAAAGTCGACAGCCGGCAGCACTTCACCCTCTCGTCTCGGCGAATCAGAGTCGTTTCTGACTTCGAGCAAAGTGCCTACGGCGATCCCCTTGGGATATATCCCTCCGAGACCCGACGTGTAAACCGGACTGCGCGGCGGAACCTCCGCCGCAGACAAAATGTGCTTCATGACAAGCCGCTCCTCGGTGCCGCCCGCGAGCGTTCCGCGCAAGACGCCGCCCCCTGGAAGCGACACCTCGCAGCCGACGCCGAGCAAAGGATCGGTGACAAGGCGGATTTCCGACGTGTGGGGCGTGACGGATTCAACGCGCCCGACAAGCCCTTCGGGAACGACGACTACCGCACCCTCGCACACGCCAGCGAGCGACCCCTTGCCCACCCTCATGGTGCGGCGCGGCCCCGACGAGCCGCCAGAGGCAAGAACCTCTGCAACGAGCCACGTCTCAGGGTTCTGATCTCTGTATTCAAGGACGCGCCTTAAGCGGGCGTTCTCGGCCTCAAGCCGCGCGGCATCGTCGCGCGCAAGAGCGAGCGCTGCGACCTCACGCCTTAAAGCCACATTCTCGGCACTTGCCGAAGCGCCACGGCAAGCTCCCGTCACGCGCGACCAGACCTTGTCGGAAAACGTACGGCGCGCGCGCTCGGCGGGGAAGATCGCCTCAAGCGCCGTCCCGCGGGAAAAGGCGACGACCGCCACTGCCACCGCCCCGAGGGCGATGAGCGCGTATGCACCGGTCGTTTTGGCTTTCATTCTGGCAAGTCCTCACCTACGGGCGGACTTGCCGAAGACTCTACGCACGCTTGTTCTTCGCGAGGAAATCGAGCTCGTTCATCACGACGCCCGTGCCTTCAGCGACAGCCGAAAGCGGATCGTCCGCCACCGTGACGGGAAGCCCCGTCTGCTGCGCAAGAAGCTTGTCGAGGCCTTTGAGCTGCGAGCTTCCGCCCGACAGCACAAGGCCCCTGTCCACAAGGTCGGCCGCGAGTTCCGGTTCGCACTTGTCCAGCGTGGTCCTCACTGCATCCACGATCTGGCTGACCGGCTCCTTCAGGGCTCCCCTGATTTCCTCGGAGGTTATCGTCAAAGTCTTCGGCAACCCCGCCACTATGTCTCTGCCCTTGATTTCGAGCGTCTTCTCCTCACCAGTCGGGAAGGCGCTCCCTATCTCAATCTTTATCATCTCGGCCATGCGCTCGCCGATCAGCAGGTTGTAGACCCGCTGGATGTACTTCATGATGCACTCGTCCATCGCGTCGCCGCCAGCCGCACGGGCGGAGTAGCTGTGGACTATGCCGGCGAGCGAGATGATCGCCACCTCGCATGTGCCGCCGCCGATATCGACAATCATCGAACCCGCCGGCTCGCTGACAGGAAGTCCGACGCCGATCGCCGCAGCCATCGGCTCCTCAATGAGGAAGACATCCCCCGCGCCAGCTGCGTGCGCCGCATCCTCAACGGCGCGCTTCTCGACCTCGGTGATGCCCGACGGCACGGCAATGACCATGCGCGGCTTCGCGTACTTCGACCAGAAGCGCTTCGGACAGACCTTGTTGATGAAGTAGGCAAGCATCGCCTCGGTGATGTCGAAGTCGGCTATGACGCCAGACTTCATCGGACGAATCGCGATGATGTTTCCCGGAGTCCTGCCAAGCATCCGCTTCGCTTCCTCACCTACCGCAAGGACGCGCTTCGAGCCGGCCTGGATGGCGACGACCGAGGGTTCACGGAGAACAACTCCGCGGTCCTTGGCATAGACGAGCGAGTTCGCCGTGCCGAGGTCGATGCCGATGTCTGTCGAGAAGAAAGACTTTAGCTTTGGTATACGGAACATTTCGTAATCCTAATTACCCGATTTTGGCGAATATTTTATGCAATTTTCGTCCGCGCGTCAACCGAAAAATGCCTTGTAAAGCGAACGGACGGCATTGTCGCGGTCCTGCTTTCGGACGGCAATCATGAACGAGACCTCGGATGACCCCTGGTTCACCATGGAGAGCGATATCCCAGCGGACGCAAGCGCAAGGCAGGCCTTCGCGAGCATACCAGGCGTATAGCACATGCCTTCGCCCACGACCATAAGCGTCGTGATATCGCGTTCGACCGTCACGAAATCGGGCTCAAGTTCGCGGCGAATCGTCGCCACGACGCGGCGCTCGACCTCGCGCGGGAGGTACTGCTCCTTGATGACGATGCACTGTGAGTCGACGCCCGAGGGCATGTGCTCGTAGGGAACGTGCTCGTCCTCGAGAATCTGGAGAAGCCGCCTGCCAAAGCCGATCTCGCGGTTCATCAGGTACTTCTCGACGACGATGTTGCAGAAACCGTCTGCGCTCGCGATGCCGACCACCGTTCCGGGAACGACACGGCGCGACTGCTGAATCATCGTGCCGGGCTCGCCAGGGTGGTTCGTGTTGCGGATGTTGATCGGAATTCGCGCGCGAACCGCTGGAATGACCGCGTCGTCGGCGAAGACGCCAAAGCCAGCGTAGGCAAGCTCGCGCATTTCGCGGTAGGTCATCGTGGGAATGCCCTCTTTCACCTCGGGAACGATGCGAGGATCAACCGGATAGACCGAGTCGACATCGGTGAAGTTCTCGTAAACGTCGGCACACACGGCCGCCGCGAGGATCGAGCCCGTGATGTCGGAGCCGCCGCGCGGGAACGTCGCAACCTTGCCTTCCTTCGTATAGCCGAAGAAGCCGGGGTAGATGACGATTCCCTCGAAGTTCGAGAACGCACGCGAGAGCGTGGCGTAGCTGTCGGGATCGAGCGTAGCGTCGCCAAACTCGCCCTTCAGCACCATTCCAGTGTCCTTCGGGCTCGCATACCGCGCCTTCCTTCCGCGCGCCGCGAACGCGACCGCGACGAGCTTCGCGTTGTTGTCCTCGCCGGCTGCCTTGACGAGATCGAGGAACTCCTCGGGGCGGAGGTCCTTGACTTGGGCGACACGCGACCTCAAGTCGCGCGTGATGTCAGATACGATGTCCTCGCCGAGCTTAAGTTCGTCGGCAATGAGAGCATAGCGCTCAACAACCGCGCCAAGCTGGCGGTCTACGTTCTCGCCTGCAAGCGCAGTCTTGGCGAGCGCAATAAGGAGGTCTGTTACCTTCGTGTCGCCCTTGTCACGCTTGCCAGGTGCAGAAACGACCACGATGCGCCGCGCAGGATCCGCGAGGACGATGTCAATTACCTTGTTTAACTGCGTCGCATCCGCAAGGGAGCTGCCGCCAAATTTACATACTTTCATTGAAGAGTTGAAATGTTGAAAGGTTGAAGAGGGTTGAAAGGTTGAAGAGTTGAGGCGTCAGAGGACGCGGAGCTTTACGGGATCTTCGCCGATTACGCCCGACGCCTTGATTTCGGCAAGCGCCGCGTCGAGATCGGCCGAACGCGCCTTGCTAGTCATCGCAACGACTGGAACTGGGAGATTGCCCTCCGTCGAGCCCTTCTGGGAAAGCGCCGAGATGGAAACTCCGTGGCGACCAAGCGCAGAAGCGACGACGCCCATCGCACCGGGCCTGTCCGCAAGCATGAAGCGAAGGTAGAACTTGGAGGCGATATCGCCTGCCGCGCGAAGACGCACTTTGCCCTCGCCGTAGTTCGGCACACCCCTCGTGTAGCGCGTCTCGTCGTATGCGAGGTTGCGCGCGATGTCGCCAATGTCGCCGACGACCGTGGAAGCAGTCGGCGCACGACCCGCGCCGCGCCCGTAGTACATCGTGTAGTCCGACATGTCGCCTTTGACGTAGGCGGCGTTGAACGCGTCGTTCACGTTGGCGAGCATGTGCGAAAAGGGAATCAGCGTCGGATGTACGCCAACCTCGACTTCGTCGCCGTCCTTCGCGACGCACGCGAGGAGCTTGATGCGGTAGCCGAGGTCTGCGGCATACTTGACGTCCGCGCCAGCGAGGTTGCGGATACCTTCGACCTGAACCTGATCGAGCGTCGGCTGAAAGCCGTACGCGAGTGCCGCGAGGATGCACGCCTTGTGCGCGGTATCGAAGCCGTCGACGTCGAGCGAAGGATTGGCCTCGGCGTAGCCGAGCTTCTGCGCGTCCTTGAGGACGATGTCAAAGGGAAGCCCCTCGTTCTCCATCCTTGTAAGGATGTAGTTGCAGGTGCCGTTGAGGATGCCGTGGATCGACTCTATCTCGTTGCCCGCGAGACCTTCGCGAAGGACGCGGATGATCGGGATGCCGCCGCCAACGGACGCTCCGAAGTAGATGTCGACGTCGTTCTTGGCCGCCGTCTCGAAAATCTCGTGCCCGTATTCCGCAAGCAGCTTCTTGTTTGCAGTGACGACGCACTTGCCGCCGTTGAGCGCTTCGAGGACAAATGTCTTGGCGATGCCCGTACCGCCGATTGTCTCGACGATGATGTCGATCTCGGGATCAGCGAGGACGCCTTTAGCGTCTGTCGTGAGAACGCCGTCGGGAACCTTGATGCCGCGATCCGTCGTGATGTCAAGGTCCGCGATCTTCTTCAAGACGATGTCGACGCCGAGGCGCTTCGCCATGACGTCACGATGCTTCAGAAGGCCGTCAGCGACTCCCGCGCCGACGGTTCCAAAGCCAAGAATTCCTACTCCTATCTGCTTCATCTCTGTATCTGGCCCTTTTTCTTTGTCTATCCCTACGTCCCCCCGGATATCAAAACGGCATGTCGTCTATCGCACCGGCATCTTCAGGAAAATCGGGCTCGGCGGGAGCGGGAACGGGCTCGGTAGACGAGCCGTCCGCATTAAGAACCTCGATCTTGAGGCCGGTGAGGTCGGTGAAATACTTGACCTGGCCCTGGGGATTCGTCCACTCGCGGCCGTCGATGGCAAAGCGAATCTTGGCGCGCTGACCCTCGCGCACCGTATCGAGCATGGAAGCGGCGTCCTTCTTGAAGGTGAACGCGATGTGGTTGGGCCACTTTGACTCAGCCCCAACATCATCTGTCATCACGACATCGCGCTTAGTGAATCCGCTCGCAAATGTCTGCAGCTGAAGCACCTTCTCGACAACGCCCGTATACTCGTAAATAGCCGCCATTTCCGTCTCGTCCTTTTTTGGGTTTCCGAATATTATACCATTTTTTGGCGGCCCATACGCCCATAAGCGGAAATTATCGCATTTTAACTGAACCCTACTCTGATTTGCCTTCCATCGTGCGGTCACGGTCGTGGCAACCGACGCATATGTTCGTCTCTCGCTTCAGCGCAAAGCGCAGAGGCCGGAGAGCCGACTGGCGCGCGAGAGCACGTTTGCGGGCCCGGCGTGATTTTGACCGCCAGCGTAAAGGGCGCGCGTGAAATGCACCTGCGGCGAAGCCGTCAGGTTCCCCGACGAGCGCAGCGAGGAGCCTTGCGAAGTAAGGTCGCAAGAGGGTGCGCGCGCGCGTCAAAATCATGTCATATCCCCCGAAGGAGCGCAGCGACTGAGCGCCGAAGGCGGCTCAATGCGGGGTGTGGGGTGCCCGCAAACTGCGGGTCGGTATCCCCCGAACGAAGTGAGCCGCGAAGCGGGCGCTATGCGGGGTGCGAGCAGGTCGGGCGCAGGCCTCACCATCGGGCGGCGCGGCGATAGCGAGAAGCCGAAACACGCCCCTCCGCGGACGCGCGGCCTTCGGACGCCGCCGAACACCCCCTATGGCTTGAGGTAGAGGCGGCAGTGGCAGAGGCCGTGATAGGCGGGGTCGGCGAGCTGACCCTTGAACTCGTCACAAGGGCAGAAGAACTCGGGGAGCTTCGGCAGGCGGCACGGGCAAAAGCCATGCTTGCGGACAAGGCCGTCTTTCACGACCTTGACCACTTTTCCGTCACCATTGAACACCACCTTGCCCTTCTCAAAGAGCTCGCGTATTTCCGTAGACGACTCCTTCGTGCGCGGGAACGACTTAAAAGTGACGAGCTTCTTCAGCTCCTCGTAATCCTTCCAGCGCGGCAGCCCCTCTACGGAGTCTTCGCCAATCAGGAAGAAAAGCTCCGCGCCAGGATTCTCCGCGGCAATCTCGCGCACAGTATCTATCGCGTAGGAAACTCCGCCGCGCTTTAACTCGCGTTCGTCGACAACAGCTTCCGGGATTTCGGCAAAAGCGTTCTTCACCATCTCAAGCCGATCCCACGGAAGAGGCGGCATGTCCTTCGCCGCCTCAGTCTTGAAGGGGCTCACATTCGCGGGGATCACGATGAGCCGGTCAAGCGCGAGCGAAGCAACCGCCTCGCGCGCGAGGTTGACATGCCCGAAGTGGACGGGATTGAAACTCCCCCCGTAGATTCCAATCTTCACGCCAGCTCCTTCGAGCGCTTCGCGGCGGCGGCAAGCGTCGCGGCGACAATCTTCTTGAATTCGGGAACGTCCATCTTCTCCATTCCCGCGGCAGTTGTGCCGCCCTTCGTGCAGACGCCCTCGATGAACGGACGAAGCGCCATGCCGCTCTCCCTAAGGAACTTCGCCGTTCCGAACATCGTCTGCTCGGCGAGAAGACGGGCAACGGCGGGCTTGAGCCCGAGCTTGATGCCACCTTCGACCATCGCCTCCTCCATGTAGGCGAAATACGCGGGGCCCGAACCGGAGAGCGCAGTCACGGCGTCAAAATCCTTCTCCTTGAGGACGACTGTCGCGCCAGCACCGCCGAGAATCTTTTCGACGAGCTTCACGTCCTTCGTGGGTGTCTTGGGAGCCGCGCATATCGCGCACATGCCGGCGTTCGCGCGAAGCGCGAGGTTGGGCATCACGCGAACGAGATTGACTTTCGCGCCAAACGCCTTCTTGAGCTTCGCAAGCGTCTTGCCTGCGACAATCGAAACAATCGTGTGCTTCTCGGTAAGGAGCGGTTTCACCTCGGCGGCGACTGCATCCACATCCTGCGGACGGACGGCGAGAAAGACGAACTTCGCCTTCTTCGCAACTTCCTTAACGTCGGCCGTCGTCGCGACGCCGTACTTCCGCGTCAGATCCGCCGCGCGTTCCGCGACCTTCTCGGCCATCACGACGCCCTTCTTGTCCTCAATTGCGGAAAGAATCCCCTCCGCCATCTTGCCCGCACCAAAGAATCCGATTTTCATATACTCTCCTGATTATTTTCTGATTATCCCCGCACCAATGGCGGAAAGCTCTGTCTCGACGGAAACATATCCTCGGTCGACCGTCTCTGCACCGAGAATCGTCGACTCGCCTTTCGCTACGAGCGCGGCGATGACGAGCGCGACACCCGCGCGGATGTCGGGCGAGGTCACGGTCCCGCCGTAGAGCTGCGAAGGTCCAGTCACGACGACGCGATGAGGGTCGCACTGCACAATTTTCGCGCCCATCTGCCGGAGGTGGTCGACGAAGTAAAGCCGCGACTCGAACATCTTCTCGAAGAAAAGGCATGTGCCGCGCGTCTGCGTCGCAAGCACGATCAGCACCGACATTAGATCCGACGGAAACGCAGGCCAGGTGCCGTCCGCTACAGACGGAATCGCGTCGCCGAGATCGTATTTCATCTTGAGGCGCTTTTTAGGCACATAGCGGAGAGTCCGCTCCTTCGCGTCTATCGTCCACGTCACGCCGAAGCGCGCAAACGCCCCTTCGAGGATCTCGAACGGCGCGGGGTCGATGCCGGTAAGCGTAAGTTCGCCGCCAGTGACCGCCGCTGCGACGATGTAGCTTCCCGCCTCAATGTAATCGCACCCTACCGTCGCCTCGCAGCCGTGAAGCACCTCGACTCCGTCGACCTCGATCCGGTTCGTGCCGGCGCCCGATATTTTAGCGCCCATGGCGTTCAGCATCGTCGCGAGGTCGACGATATGCGGCTCACACGCCGCGTTGAAAATGACCGTGCGCCCGCGCGCGAGGACGGACGCCATAAGGATGTTCTCGGTCGCAGTGACCGACGCCTCGTCGAGAAGTATCCTCGCGCCCTTGAGCTCTCCCTTGAAGCGAAGCGTCTTCCTGCCAGCGACCGTCTTCGCGCCAAGCGAGCGGAAGCCGGCGAAATGGGTGTCGAGACGGCGGTGTCCAATTTGGTCGCCACCGGGAGGCGGCAGCGAAGCACGGCCGACTCGCGCGAGAAGCGGCCCCGCGAAAAGGAAGCTCGTGCGAATCTTCGCGGCAAGCACGGCGTCGATCTTCGCCGTCTTCACCTTGGGGGTAGTAATCGTCACAGTTCCCGCCTTCAGGTCACGCGTCACCTTCGCGCCAAAGGACTTCGCCGCGTCGAGCATTGCCGCGACATCGGCAATGTCGGGCACGTTGCAAAGCGTCACCGGCTCGGAAGTCAAAAGCGAAGCCGCTATCATCGGCAGGGCGGCGTTCTTGTTCCCAGAGACGCGGTGCGTCCCGGAAATCTTCCTCCCGCCCTGGATGACGAAACGACTCACGACAGCGCGTCTATCTTGCGCGTCTCGCCGAACACGACGAGCTTGTCGTCCGGCTCGAGCTTGTCGGTCGGCTGCGGTATGACGACGTTGCGTGGCTTGTTGGGATCGGCGTCCGCGCGGCGTATGCAGAGGACTGTTATCCCCGACTTCTTGCGGAGATCCGCCTCGGCGAGCGTCAAGCCGCGCGAGCCGTCAGGAACGTCGATCTCGGCAATCGAATAGCCGTCGGCGACTTCGAGGAAGTCGACTACATCGTGGTTCGCGATTGCGCGCGCGAGACGGTGGGCGCTGTCGCGGTCAGGATATACCACGCTGTCCGCGCCGATGCGGCGCAGTATCTTGCCGTGAAGTTCGCTCGTCGCCTTGGCGACCACGCTCGTCACACCCAGCTCCTTGCAGTTCGCGGTCGCCATCATCGACGCCTCGATGTTGGAGCCGATTGCGACGACAACGACATCGCACTCGCCGAAGCCTGCTTCCGCGAGGACGTGCGGCTGTGTGGCGTCGCCCTGGAGAGCAGTCGCAAACTCGGACGCGCTCTGCATCGCGGGGCGATTGCGGTCAATGAGGATCACTTCCGCGCCCGCGTTGGCGAGCGTTTCCGCCAGGCTCATGCCAAATCGCCCGGCGCCGATGATTCCAATGCGTTTCATGTCGTGTATTTTACCATAAATTTGACTGCGCTTGTGCGGTTCGCCATCCTCGGTTATTCCACAGTGACGGTTACGGTAGCCGAAACTGCGTCGCCAGACTCGGTGGCGCAAGTTATGACGTGCTTGCCCGGAGTCATCTCCGCGGCAAATGCGCCGCGCCCGACAGTCTCGCCTACGGGCGCAGCGTCAACGAACCACCAAAGCCGGGTGTCGGGCGGCACTTCTCCAACCTGGCAGACTATGCGCTGCTCAAGCGAGCCAGAGACGAGATGAAACTGCGCGCCGTCCTCGGGCTTCACGAGAGAGAGTGCAAGACGGCTCTCTTCAATCAACTTTCCGTCTGGCCCTCGCCGATGGATATTGCAAAGCCGAGGTGAACTACGCCCCCGAACTGCCCTTCCCTCCTCAGTCTCGGGGCAGTCAGGAGAGGCGGGAAGCCCAGTTTTCTTGCAGACAACGCACTTCGCCACGCCCTCGGGCTCTTCAAACCAGGGGCCTATGCCGCTCGGATAGAGCTGGCGCATGACGCTCCACGCGACAGGCGCAGCGGCCTTTGCACCTACTACGCTCTTGTCTCCAAAGCCGCCTGTCTTGTGCCCGCACCATACGCCGACGACATACTCTGGATTCCACGCGACCGTCCATGCGTCGCGGTACGCGCTCGACGTGCCAGTCTTCCACGCAAAGCGCGGCGTCGCGACATCTGCGACATGCCCGAGGGCCGCATGCGAGCGCTCGTCGCCAGAGAGCATGTCTGAAACGAGGTAGGCGCATGCGGGTGCAAACCGTCCGTCACCGCCGCGCGCAAGAACACCGTATGCGCGGACAAGTTCAAGGAGCGAGACTTCGACATTCCCGATTGCCATTCCAAGGCCAAATGATGCGGGATCTTCAGTGGTGCGCCCGAAGCCGAGAGCGCGAAGCTCCTCCGCAAACGACTCAACTCCTACTTCGTCGAGAAGGTGGACAAACGGAACGTTGAGCGAAAGGACGAGCGCATCGCGCATAGTGACGAGGCCGCGATACCGACCGTCGAAGTTCGCGGGCCTATAGCCCTTAAATGAAATAGGCGAGTCGACGAGACGGCGCTCTGGAGTCGCGAGCCCTCGCTCCATCGCAAGCGCGACGAGGAACGGCTTAAGGGTCGAGCCAGCAGGTCGCGGCGAAACGGCGGTGTTTACCTGCCCGTCCTTGCCGTCGAAGTAGTCGCCGCTACAGGCCATCGCGACTATCTCGCCTGTCGCGGGCTTCATCACAACAACAGCAGACGAAAAGCCGCCTTTCTCCGCCGCCGCAGAAGCAGCATGCTCGCACAAAAGCTGGATGTCGGCATCGAGCGCCGTCGTCACATCCACTCCGCCTCGGCCGCCGCGAAGCCCGTGTTCCGAAATGTACCAGTCGCAGAAATGCGGCGCGAGAAACGGCCTCGGAGCGCGGCGGACTTCCGGTTCGACCGAGCGCGCTCCCTCAAGCTGCTCGTCCGTGATGTACCCAAGCGTCCGCATCCTCTCAAGGACATAGTCACGGCGCTTAAACGATTGTGCGCGACGCTCCGGGCTTCCCCACCTGTCGGGGCGGAAGCGCGTCGGCGCCTGAACCATTCCCGCGAGCATCGCCGCTTCGCCAAGCCCGAGTTCTTTCGTGCTTTTGCCGAACCAGCCCTGCGATGCCGCCTCTATGCCGACGAAGTTCGAGCCAAAGGGGGCACGATTAAGGTACTGCGAGATAATCCATTCCTTCGACTTCGCGCGCTCCATCTTGGCGGCCTTGATCGCCTCCTTCCACTTCCACCAGAGATTCTTCGGGTGTGGTTTAAGAAGCCGCACCGCCTGCATCGTGATAGTCGACGCGCCGGAGATGCGCCGCCTGCAGCTGACATTCTGCCATGTCGCGCGAAGGATGCTCATCGGCCTCACGCCGTGGTGCGACCAGAACGAACTGTCCTCGGCCGCGACAAGCGCCTTTACAATCCAGTCATCGGGAGAGGCGACATAGAACGGACGACAGTCGACATCGCCGGGCCCAAGCGTCACTCGAAGTATCCTGCCAGACGCGTCGCGAAGTATCGTGCCGCCGGGATATTCATCCGCCCCCTCGTCGCTCCAGCCGATGAAGATCCACGAGCAAACGAGAAACACCGCCGCAAGCGCGGCGACGATACGGGCAAGCAAAACGATCTTCCTCTTCACGCCCTATACTCGCCGCAAAGAGGAAAATCTGACACAGTGTTATACGCGCACACTTAAGTTGTTACACGGTCACCAAGAGGTCGTTGCGCCTGAGCGCACGGATCGCATCGCAGTCGAGCGTGTGTCCCGCGCGATAGGAGACTACCGTCCCGACAAAGCGGGAAGAGCCACCGATAAGCGCGATGGCTGCCATGAGATCAAGCGTCGCACGATGCCAGACCGGCTCGAGGAACTTGTCTCCAACAGGGAAGCGCGGCTCGGTGTAAAACTTGCGCTTGCCGTGGATAAGGATGTTCCTGTCGTTGTAGCCCCAGTTGCGCGTCGCGGCGAAGAGCTTTCCGACCGTCTTCGCGAGAATGTACTGGCGGCGCGTCGCGTTGGTGCGCGCAAGAGCCGCGTAGCGAAACGTCTCGGGCGTGACATCAAAGAGAATCCGCTGGTTGCCGATGACCGTGTTCCACGAGATGCCGCAGTCGATGCGGAGGTTCTTCTCGCCGTTCTCCGCGGGGAGGAAGAGAAGGAAGTCACCACGACCACCACCGAAGGCGACAGGTTCCTTGACCGTGACATAAGTCGCGTCTTCATTTGTCTCAGCGATCTTCGCGTGTTCCATTGCCTTGATGAGAGGCAGCGACGACTGCTCAAAGAGCGGCGGATCGCCGGAGTTGACCTTGAGAAGGACGTCGTCTACTCCGAGCCCCACCTTGAGCGCGATGATGTGCTCGACCATGCGCAGGTAGTTGTGCGGCGAGCCAGAACGCAGCACGAGGTTCTGCGCGCTTGTCCAGAGGTTTGCGATGTCCACTGCGGTGTCCAGCTGCTCGGGGAGGTCCATACGACGGATCCACCAGCCGGGCTTGTTGGGCGGCGCAAAGGTAAGCGTCTGCTTTTCGCTGCCCTTGAAAGTGCCAATGCCCGCGACAGGCGCTTCGCCGAGAATCGTCTGGCGCTTCGTCGGAAAAGGAGACGAGCGATCGGGGGCGAGACGCGTCTCGTCTATCGGCTGGGCGCGGAAGCGCTCGTAGGCCGCCGCAATGGACGCGGACGAGCCGAACACTGTCTTTCCGATTCGGTAGGAAGGTTGGTCCATGTAGGTTGCCTCGCTTTGGTGCGGCCTCAGGCCGTGATGCCGTTCTGCTGGGCGACGAGTCCGGCGGCTCCGTACATCTTGCGGAGCTTCGGCTTTTCGATCTTGCCCGTCGGGTTGCGCGGAACTTCCGCGAAGATGACCTTGCGCGGACGCTTGTAGCGCGGGAGGTCGAGGCAGAAGTCATTGAACTCCTGCTCGGTGAGCGTCATCCCTTCCTTGACGGACACAATCGCCGCGGCGATTTCGCCGAGACGCGCATCGGGAAGCCCGATGACCGCGACGTCCTTGACCTTGGGGTTCGCACGGATGAAGTCCTCGATCTGCACGGGGTACAGGTTCTCGCCGCCGGTGATGATGACGTCCTTCGCACGGTCAACGAGGTATATGAAGCCGTCACGCTCCTCGGCCATGTCGCCGGTGAGAAGCCAGTCCGGCTCCTTCATTATCTCGGCCGTTGCCTCGGGGTTGTGGTAATACTCCTTCATCACGCCGGGGCCCTTCAGCGCAAGCTCGCCGACCTCGCCTGGCTTCACTGGCGTGATGCCGTCGGGTCCGACGATCTTCGTCTGCCATCCAAAACCAGCAACGCCGATCGCGCCGACGTGGTCGATGTTCTCTACTCCGAGATGGACGGCTCCGGGGCCAGTCGACTCGGAAAGCCCGTAGTTCGTGTCGTAGTCGTGGTGCGGGAACACCGTCTTCCATCTCTTGATGAGGGCGGGCGGCACGGGCTGCGCACCGATGTGCATGAGACGCCACTGCGAGAGCTGGTAGTCCTCGAGCTTGACGTCACCGCGCTCTATTGCGTCGAGAATGTCCTGCGCCCACGGAACGAGAAGCCACACGATGGTGCACTTTTCCTCGCTCGCCGCGCGGATGATCCACTCGGGCTTCACGCCCTTCAAAAGCACCGCCCTGCCGCCGACGAGGAAGGAGCCGAACCAGTGCATCTTCGCGCCGGTGTGGTATAGCGGCGGGATGCAGAGGAAGCAGTCGTCCTTCGTCTGGCCGTGGTGCGCCTGCTCGACGCGACACGAGTGCAGGAGACACCTGTGCTGGAGGACAATCGCCTTGGGGAAGCCGGTCGTGCCGGACGAGAAGTAGATCGCCGCCTCGTCCTCGGGCACCATGGGAATCGTCGGAGACTTCGACGAGCAGTAGCCGAGAAGCGCGCGATAGGACATCGCGAACGTCGGGCAGTCGTCGCCGACGTAGAAGCGATCGCGCACGGCGGGAACGCGGTCGATTATCTGCTCGACGCGCCCAGTGAACTCCGGGCCAAAGACAAGCGCCGCCGCGTCGGAGAGCGAGAGGCAGTACTTTATCTCGTCGGCCGTATAGCGGAAATTCAGAGGAACTGCCATGCAGCCCGCCTTGAGGATGCCGAAGTAGACGGGCAGCCACTCAAGACAGTTCATGAGGAGTATCGCGACCTTTTCGCCGCGCTTGTACCCTCGGCTCAAGAGGAGGTTCGCGAAGCGGTTCGCCTTCTCGTCGAACTCGCGCCACGTCATCTCGCTCCTGAAAGCCTCGATGGGCGAGCTTTCGATGAGCGAGTATTCGCGCCAGGTGGTGTGGCGGGCCTCAAGCTCCTGCGGGTTTATCTCAACGAGCGCGACGTCGTTCGGCCACTCTGCCGCATTGCGCTCAAGTATCTCTGTTATGTTGCGGAAGTCAGTCTTCATTTTCACTTCTATTTTGCCTTTTCCTTCGCCTTCGCCTTGTCGGCTTTTGCCTTCTCGGCAGCGGCCTTCTTGAGTTCCGGTAGCGACTCCTTCATTTCAGCGACGGAATCATCCTTCGGCCATGTCTTCATGAAAAGTTGGATCAGCTTGATCGCCTCGGCGGGATCGGCCTCCTTGTACAGCTCGATATCGGCCTTGACGTCGTCCTTCGCGCTTTCAACCGCAGAAAGCAGCTCCTGCGCCTCGCTTGCGACGTTTATATCCTTGTCTGCCTTCTTCTTCTCCAACTGCTTTATTACATTGGTCAGGTTCTTGCCGAGCTTGAGCTGGCCGGCAAGAGCCTTGAACTTCTTGAGATCCACGTCGCCGCAAAGCGATATAGGCATGCCGATGGCACCAATGGAGTCGACAACCTTTTCGGTGCCGTCCTTGACTCCCACGCCGCCGTAGACGCTGACGCCACGGTGGTTGATCACATTGAAGTACGGAACGCTCTTGATCGTCTGAGGGTCGGGGTCGAGGCTGAACTTGTAGTAGACCGGGAACGTCACCTTGTTCTTCTGAACCGCCTCCTTGATCTTTTCGTCATTCTTCACTCCGGTGTAGTTGCCCACGACAACAAACTTCTTCGTCTTAAATGCGCTCCACACCTTCTCCACCTCGGGAAGACACTTGACGCTGCGATCATCCGCCACGTCCCAGTAGAAAACAAGGACGGCCTTGCCGAGCAGGTCGGCCTCCGTCAGCTTGGGGCCGCACACATATGCCTTGTCGTCGAGGTTCTTCCACTTCGCCGCGCCACTCGCGAAAAGCGTGGAAAGCGCGCAGGCGGCGACAATGATTGTCTTTTTCATCATCATTTTTCTCCTTGTTTCTTAGAGTTTTCGGCGGGCTTCAGCATTGCCGCCGTCCAGGTAAGGTCTGCGATGCAGTTCTTCGCCTCCTGGGCGACAAACGGATTCTCGCTCTTCTTGAGGTCGGCGGAAAGCTCAATCGCCTTTTCGACCTTCTCGAGGTTGAGCCGCTTCGAATTTGCGTCCTTGAAATCGTAGTCCTTGGCCTGCTGGGCTATGCGTTCGAGCTTTGCCACTTGCTTTATTTCCTTGTCTGCGTTGAACTTCTCCCAAATCTCGTCATAATCCGCCGCCTCCTTCGGGAACGACTTGCGGAACTCCTCTATCTCGACATATGCCTTTCCCGGGAGAACCTTTATGTCGTAGTCGATGTAGTGCTTCCACTGCTTAACCGTCGTCGGACTTCGCATCGAGATGAGCGCGCTCGCTATGACTCCCGACATGCGGCGGTCGTCCTTGCCGCAATAGAGTATCTTTCCCGTACCGCTGATGACATACATGAAGCCGATGTGCTCGGAATCAGTGGCCTTCTGCTCCTCCGTGCGCACGATGTCGGCTTCCTTGTAGATGGGGAACGTGAGCTTGAGCCCCTCGGCGATGCGCTTGATCTTCTCGGCTCCAGCCGTTCCGCGATGGCTGCCAATGAGGACGAACGGCTTCATCTTGAACGTCTGCCAGATTTCTTCCAGCCGACGCATCGCGTCTACGCCGCTCTTGTCGCCGTAGTCGCGGTAGTCGAGCAAGACGACCTTGCCGCGAAGGTAGCCAGCGGAGGCCATACGGCCCGCGAGATAGTGCGCCGGGTCGATATTCTCCCATTCGACCGGATCGGCCGCAATTGCCGCAGACGACAGCACCGCGGCAAAGAGCACCGCGATTACGCACATGGCCGACTTGGCGCTTTCGCCAAAATAAATCAAACCACTTGTCCTTTTCATGCTCCACCTATTATACCACTTTTTGGTATAATTTGGGCTGTGAAATTCTGCCTGCATACTGTCTTCGCGCTTTTTGCGGCTACGGCGGCGCTCGGCGCGAATATGCCCGCAAAGAGCGTGGCGACGCCTGTGACGACTCCCGCGAAGAGCGCGAAGCCCGCAGAGACACCGAAAAAGCCGCTTATCCCGGCTTCGGAATGGAAGATGATCCGCCAGATCGCGGTCAACTACGACCTAAGCGACGAGGCGACATGGCTTCTCGCGGCGATCCGCCGTCACGAAAACGGCCGCCCCGGGCTCGAATTCGGCGTCGGCGGGCCGATGGATTCCGGGCACAAGGCGCACCGCTACCGCGACGGCGTCAAGTCGTTCTATGTGCAGGGATACTGGGCCGCGGGGACGATCCGCAAGCACTACACCGGCGACCTCGCCGCTTTCGGGAAGCGCTACAACCCGCCGCACGCCGCGAAGTGGACGACGGCCGTCTCCTCGCTCATAAAGCGCCTCAAGGCCGAGAACAACTCGAAACTCCCCGGCGTCAAGCCCGAGAAGAAAGTCATCAGTCTGCCGTAGGCGGCTTCTCGGCGTAGTGCCGCTTCACCGTCTCGGCCGCCATCTTTGCGTTGCGGTGGCGGTCGTAGAGCCCCGCAAGGTTGAACGCGAGCGGCTTCAGGCGAATGTCGCTTCCGCCGCGGAAGTAGGTGCGCGCGTCGCAGAACTGCCAGACGGTAAAGCCGGCGATCTCGGGCGAGGCCTTGACGATCTTGAGCCAGTGGTCGAGGTATTCGCTCTGGTATTCCTCCGTCCACTGCGCGGCCATCGGGTCGTGGCAGCCGTAGATCGAGTAGCAGCCGGTCTCGCCGACAATGATCGGCTTGTCGTCGCCGTAGGTCTTGCGAAGGTATTTTACGCAGGCATTGAAGCGGTCCTTGATCGTCTTGTCGAGCGACTCCGGGGTGGACGCGCGCGAGGAATCCTGATGCCAGCCGGGATAAGTGTTGAACGCGATGAAGTCGAGATTCGACGCGCAGATGTCGTCTGTCGGGTGAGAGCTCGCGTAAGTCACGAGATGGCCCGTGTCCTCGGCGCGAATAGTGTCGACAAGCAAATTGGCGATAGCGAGCCCGCTAGCGAGATTTGACCCGAACTCGTTGAGGAAGCCGTTGATCACGACGGACGGATGGTTGATCGACGCCTTCGCCATGAGACGCGTCTGCTCCGCCTGCGCTGTCATGAAGCCGGGGTCGTCGAGCTCGCCGTAGTTGCCCCAGCCGAGCGACTCCTCCCAGACCATAAGCCCCGCCTCGTCGCAGAGCGAGAGGAAGTCGTCGCACTGCGTGTAGTGGGAGCCGCGAATGTAGTTGCAGCCGATGGACTTTATGAGCTGAATGTCGCGGAGCATCGTGAGGAGCGAAGTGGCATATCCGTCCTCAGGGTCGGAATCGTGGCGGTTGACGCCCTTTAGCCACACCTTCTTGCCGTTGAGCCAGAGCGCCTTGTCGTGGGCAGCGAACTCGCGTATGCCGAACCGCGCAGAGACCGTGCCGAATGCACCAGCCGCGACGGTCACGCGATGGAGGTTGGGGCACTCTGGGCTCCACAGTTTGAATGACGGCACTTCAAGGCGCACGCGCCCGTCGGCAAAGCGGACGGTCTTTGCCGCGCCACCATCGAACGATACGGCAGCATCGAACGAAGCGGGAAGAGCGCCCTTCGCCTCAATCGCGAGCTCGACTGCGCCAGTTTTGTAGTTGCGAGTCCTGACGACCACGCGGTCAAGCTCAACTTCCTCGTGCTGAAGCTTTAGCTCCACGCCGTGATAGAAACCGCCCGAAAGAAAGAAGTCGTAGAACCCCTTGAAGACGAGATCCTTCGAGTCGTCGAGCCGGTTGTCGAGTGCGACGACGAGCGTGTGTTCGCCCGCCGAGAGGGGCCCGAGCGGAATCTCAAGCATGGAATAGGGAAGCTTCGACACCGCGACTTCGCGTCCGTCGATGAAGAACTTCGCCTGCAATCCCATGCCCTTCACGACGAGCCACGCGTCCCTGGCTGGCTTGTCAAGCGTAAACGTGCGACGGTAGTGCGCAAGCCCGCGCTGCGCGTACCATTTCGGCATTAGGTCGAAGCACCCGGGCACGACCATCCTGTCGGTCGCCGCAAAGTCGCTCTTAGCCGACGAAAGCTTTGCATCCCTCGCGAACGAGAAGTCCCATGTTCCGTCGAGCGAAATCCGCTCAGGCTCCGCACGCACCGTAAACGCCGCGGCAAAAAGCGCGGCACAAATCACTATCATCTTCACTTTCATGACCGAGATTATACACCCAGCAACAATGCGAAGTCAATCGCAAGGATCTCGACGCTAAATCTATGTGCGCGGGGCAAAGCCCAGGACGCCGCAGTTCTCGCCAACGAGATACGACCGCGCTATCGCGTCATGCACGTACGCTTTCGCGCCACGCGCAGCTGCGGAAATATCTCGGCCAAGCGCGAGTTCTGCGGCAAGCGCAGCCGCAAGTGAACAACCAGTGCCATGCGTAGAAACGGGATTGGCAACCCACGGCATCGAAAATTCCTCAAATGACTTTCCGTCAAAAAGAACGTCAACCGCCATCGCACCAGAACCATGGCCGCCCTTCACAAGCACGGCACAGCCGAACTTTTCGTGAAGCCGTGCGGCAAGCTCCCTCGCATGATTCGAATCTGCCGCGCGACCTTCAGACGGATCAACAGCAACTCCGCAAAGCGCCTCGGCCTCGGGCAAGTTCGGCGTGACGAGCGTGGCAAGCGGAAGAAGACGCTTCGTGAGAACTGCAACTGCATCGTCAGACACGAGCCGCGCGCCGCTCGTCGCAATCATCACAGGATCTATCACCTTTGCAATCTCAGGATGCGCAGCAAGCCGGTCGGCAACGACTTCAATGGCCGCGGGGTCGGCAAGCATCCCCGTCTTGAGCGCGCGAATTTCGTAGACGCCAAGAACCGCATCAAGCTGCGCAGCGACAAAGTCGGCAGGAACGGCGTGGATTGCAGAGACTCCCCCTGGGTTCTGCGCCGTGAGCGCCGCAAAGACAGTGCAGCCATGCAGCCCGTAGGCGTGAAAAGCGCGCAAGTCCGCCTGAACGCCGGCGTTGCCGCCAGAATCACTTCCGGCGATTGTAAGACAGCAAGGAGATATTGCACCAGTCATGACATGTATTATATCACACAGCGCCAAGGAATCGGTCCGCGTTTTCATCGGTAATCCGCTCCAGTTCCATAACTGAGAGATTTAGGATGTCAGCCGTCTTGGCAAGGACGTTGGAGATCGGCGGAGAGTCTGAAGAAGAAGTCCTGTCGGTTTCGACGAGGAGCCGGTCGAGCGGGATTTTCTTAACGAGCTCGCGGTAGTTCACGGCGTGGTCGTTCAAAACGGCCGGTCCCACTGAAATAAAACCATTGAGCTTGACAATCTCTGGAATAAGCCCGTCAGATCTGGAAAAGCCATGAAAAAGGAATGGGGGAGTGGGGGAGTGGGGGAGTGGGGGAGTGGAGGAGTGGGAAAGATGGCGGCAAACCGTTGTGACGACCTGACCCCAGCATTTCGCGCCGTGCAGAACTACAGGGCGGCGCAGCTCCAAGGCAAGCGCAAGCTGGGCCTCGAAGACCTCGCGCATGCGCGGTGAAATGTCGCGGCTTTTCAGACGATCAAGCCCAATCTCGCCAACGCCAGCGTTTGGGTGGTCGAGAAGTTGAGCGCGAAGTGTAGCGAGAAATGGAACATCCGAGACTGATGCTCGCCTTGTCTCGGTTGTCCCGCCTGTCCCGGTTGTCCCGTCATCGAGCGTTTCCCAAGGATGGACGCCAAAGAAGTCGCGCCCAATAAGCAACTCGCGCACAGACGAGTCACCGCAGGAGACATGGCAATGTGCGTCGGTCATTTCGCGCCCTTGCGGCGCTTGCCTCTCTTGGCGCTCTTGCCGATGGAGGAACTCTTGCCGACGTTTGGAATCGCCGTGACGATTGCCTCGGTCGCCTCGAGGTCGCTGCGGCCGCGATAGATCATGTGGCCCGTGTCATCGACTACATAGACAATCGGATAGCGGCCTCCAGCGCTGGGCTCCTGCGTGCGCCCCGCGCCCTCGTAGACAGGGAAGGTCACCTTCGCCTTCTTTATGAGATTCTCGGTCTTCGCGGATTTCCCGCCGCGATGCGAACCAAGGACGACGAGCGGCTTCGACTTGTACGCCGACCACAAGTTCTCGATGCGCGGCAAAAGCGCCACGCTGTCCTCGCTCGATTCGCTGAACACGTAGACCATGACGATCTTCCCGTCGAACGAACTCTCGGCAAGCTTCTTCCCGCAGTACCAGTTCTCGGGCTCAAGCCCCTTCCACGGCTTGGAGAGGTCGACGACCGGCTTTGGCGGCTTGGCGCTCTTTTCCGGCTCTTCAGGCTTTGCCTCCTCTTCGGGCTCATCCTCGGGCTCCGCGGCCGGGGGCTCCTCCGCAGCGTCCTCCTCGGACTCCTCGGGACGGAAGCGATGCCACTGCTCGACCCAGAAGTCCTTCGTCACGTTGTACCACTCGACAGTGGCGTCGCGCCCGATCACGGCATATTCGCCGGCCTTTGTGTCAGGCCAGAACTTGGCGACAACAAACTCCGCGGCGACCAAAAGGCCGACGAGTACGACAAGAACGAGAAACGCCTTTTTCATAGCCCCCCTATGTATTAGGCCCGAAGAATGCCAAGTTCGTATGCCCGCGAGACGGCGCTCGTCGCGTTAGGACAGCCGAGCTTCGTCATAATGCCTTTCAAGTGCGTCTTCACAGACTCTGCGCCTATTCCAAGCGAAGCGGCAATCGCGTCACGCTGCTTTCCGCTTGCGACTTCCTTGAGAACGTCGAGTTCTCGGGCAGTAAGCGTCGACGGCGCGGCTTGAAATTCTTCGCATACAAAATCCGGCCCATCGGCGGCGATTGCGCGTATTGCGGCAACGAGACGGTCCTGGTCTACGTTCTTTGGGAGATACCCTTTCGCGCCCTCTTCCCTCGCCCTCGACTCCTCCTCCTTGAGCGGCATGCCCGCCATAAGAAGCACTCGGATGTCTGGATGAAGCTCTCGGAGCTTGGCAAGGACGCCGAAGCCGTCTATGCCTGGCATCCTGATGTCGCTAAGGACCACGTCCGGCTTCGAAAGCCCCGCGATGGCGACCGCCTCCTCGCCAGTCGCCGCAAGGGCGCTCACGCTGAAGTCGCGCTCGCTTTCGAGCATCGCGGCCAAGCCCTCCCTGACCATCGGGTGGTCGTCGACTATCATTATCGAAATCATGATCCAAACACCCGCACTACTCCTCTGCTACCGACCTTTCGTCGTAAGAGTACTGACCGTTTTTGTACAGGACGTCATAACCCTCGCAAAGCCACTTGGTTAGCTCGTACAGATCGCCACCA
>Ga0310695_10001824_pt1 | contig 47837 bp, 37 predicted proteins | sample RumenRJG_04DNA_FD_203882 | JGI IMG/M metagenome (GOLD analysis project Ga0310695, IMG submission 203882) | Bovine rumen microbial communities from Lethbridge, Alberta, Canada - RJG_04 (v2) (version 2) | ecosystem: Host-associated > Mammals > Digestive system > Stomach > Rumen | place: Canada... | reverse complement strand
ATATCCTCGAGAAATACAACCTCTACGACCAGTGGGAGGATGTGCATGTGATGGTGCCCCGTACCCTGGTCATCACGACCGACTGGTTCGACCGTTTCATCTCCGAGAACGGCCTCAAGTACGTCATCGATTCCGACATGAGCGACAGCGACCTGCTGTCGGAGTTCGTATCTTCCAACCTTCCGAAGGAACTGATGGATTCGCTCAAGGCATTCATCAAGGTCGTCCGCCGTCCGCTGGCGGTGCGTTCCTCCTCGCGCTTGGAAGACTCTTACCATCAGCCGTTTGCAGGAGTGTATTCGACGTATATGATCCCGTGGGCGGAGCATAGTACGCAGCAGCTCCGCCTGCTCTCCAAGGCTATCAAGAGCGTGTATGCGAGCGTGTTTTTCTCGTCAGCCAAGAGTTATATCCTCTCGTCCGGAAACGTCATTTCCGAGGAGAAGATGGCCATTGTCATCCAGGAGGTTTGCGGCAGCGAGGACGGCGGGTATTTCTTCCCTACATTGTCCGGTGTAGCCCGGTCCATCAACTTCTATCCTGTCGGACATGAGGAGGCCGAAGACGGCATAGTCAAGATCGCCTATGGCCTCGGAAAGGCTGTCGTGGACGGTGAGCAGGTGCTGCGTTTCTCCCCGAAATACCCCAAGCATGCGTTGCAGCTCTCTACGCCCGAACTGGCCATGACAGATACGCAGAAGTCCATGCTGGCGCTCAGCATGCAGCCGGAGCATTTCAGGACTTCCGTCGACGACGCCGTCAACCTTGAGAGACTGAACATAGTGGATTGCTATAAGTTCAAATCGTTCTCGAAGGTCGTGTCCACATGGGATCTCTCCAATATGAGGATGATCGATTCGGCATTCCCGGAGGGACCTAAGTATATCACCTTCGCCCAGATGCTGAAATACAACACGGTTCCGGTGGCCGACATCGTGGACCGCCTGTTGCAGATAGCCAAGGAAGAGATGAAGTGCAACGTAGAGATCGAGTTTGCGGCCGACTTCGATCCGGACGGACGGACGTTGTTCAACGTCCTGCAGGTCCGTCCGATCTCGGTTGACACCCGTTTCGCGGATGTCAACTGGGACAAGATCGACACGGACGGCGCTTTCCTGACCTCTGGCTGCGCCCTTGGTACCGGCTGGGTGGAGGGCGTCTCCGACGTCGTTTATCTGAAGAAAGATGCGTGGGATGTGCTCAAGACCCATGACATGGCGAACGAAGTGTCCGCTGTCAATACGAGGATGCTGGAAGAAGGAAAGGGCTACATACTTATCGGCTTCGGCCGATGGGGTACGAGCCAGCCTTCGCTGGGCGTGCCGGTACGCTGGAGCGATATCTCCGAGGCCAAGGCCATCGTCGAGTGTTCGCTGCCTGATTTCCAGATAGATCCGAGCCAGGGAACGCATTTCTTCCAGAATCTTACATCCTTCAATGTGGGATACATCAACGTCAATCCTTTCGCGCACACAGAGGACAGTCTGGATTTCAGCGTGCTTGACGCTCTCCCTGCGGTCTCCGAGACCGCATACTTGCGCCATGTGCGCTTCCCGTCCGACCTCCTGGTCTGTATCGACGGAAAGACGAACAGGGCAATGATCAAATGCAAAGAATAATCATACTTGATTTCGGCTCCCAGACCACCCAGCTCATAGGCAGGAGGGTAAGGGAGCTTGGAACCTTCTGTGAAATCCTCCCGTATGACCGCTACCCGGTAGATGACGGCGATGTCATCGGCGTCATACTCAGCGGTTCACCGCTGAGCGTCTATGCCGATGACGCTGCAAGGCCCGATCTTTCGCGTTTTCTCGGCCGTCTGCCCGTGCTTGGCATATGCTATGGGGCGCAGCTCCTGAGCTATACCTTGGGCGGGCGTGTGGAGCCTGTAGGTACGCGTGAATATGGCCGTGCGGGGCTGTCATTCATCGATCCGGCCTGCCGCTTGTTCAAGGGCATCGAAGCCCCTTCACAAGTGTGGATGAGCCATGGTGACAGCATCACCGCATTGCCGGAAGGGTATCGCCTGGTGGCCTCGACGGACAGCGTGAGGTTCGCTGCTTTCGAGAGCGTGGACACCCCTGTATGGGGCGTGCAGTTCCATCCTGAGGTTATGCACACCCTTCAGGGCGGGCAGCTGCTGGAGAATTTCGTCGTCGGAATCTGCGGCAGCCGCCGCGAATGGACACCTGATTCCTTCGTGGATAGTTCCGTGCAGGACCTGCGGGCCATGCTCGGCGACGACAAGGTCGTCCTCGGGCTTAGCGGCGGCGTGGATTCATCGGTCGCGGCGGTTCTCCTGAACCGCGCCATCGGGGACAGGTTGAACTGTATCTTCGTGAACCATGGCCTGCTGCGCAAGCATGAGTTCGAAGACGTCCTGTCCGACTATAAAGAGCTGGGACTCAATGTGACGGGAGTCGACGCTTCAGAAGAGTTCCTGTCAGCCCTGGCCGGTGTGTCCGACCCCGAGAAGAAACGCAAGATCATAGGCCGGAAGTTCGTTGAGGTTTTCAACGCCGAAGCCGCCAGGATAGAAGGCGCGAAATGGCTCGCACAGGGGACCATCTATCCCGACCGTATCGAGAGTTGCAACATCACCGGCAAGGTTATCAAAAGCCACCACAATGTTGGAGGACTTCCGAAGGATATGAAACTGAGTCTGTGCGAGCCTCTGAAATGGCTTTTCAAGGACGAGGTACGTGCTGTCGGGCTTAGCCTCGGCATGCCGAAGCACATGGTGTTCCGCCATCCTTTCCCGGGACCGGGACTGGCAGTTCGCATCCTGGAGGATATCACGCCGGAGAAAGTCCGCATACTTCAGGACGTGGACGACGTGTTCATGCGCAGCCTGCGCGAATACGGCCTCTACGACCGCATCTGGCAGGCGGGCGCGATACTCCTGCCCGTCCGCACGGTGGGAGTCATGGGCGACGAGCGTACGTACGACCATGCCGTCGTCCTTCGCGCAGTGACGAGTACGGACGCGATGACGGCCGACTGGGCCGAGCTTCCGACGGATTTCCTGCGCAACGTAAGCAATGAGATTATCAACAACGTCAAGGGTGTGAACAGGGTATGCTATGACATATCTTCGAAACCGCCGGCGACCATAGAATGGGAGTAAACCATGTGTGGAATCGTAGGTTATATCGGTGACAGGGATGCCTGTCCCATACTGATCAAGGGACTTCGCAGGCTCGAGTACCGCGGTTATGACAGCGCCGGTGTCGCCCTTGTGGGCGGCGACGGCTCGCTCAACGTGTACAAGTGCAAGGGGAAGATAGATGCCCTGGAGCATTTCCTTGCCGACAAGGATACTGCAGGGACGGTAGGCATTGCCCATACCCGCTGGGCTACGCACGGCGAGCCGAACGATACCAACGCCCATCCGCATTTCTCGGCGGACGGACGGATCGCGATGATCCATAACGGCATCATCGAGAATTACCGCGTGCTGAAGGATGCGCTGACGGCGGCCGGGGTCACTTTCCGCAGTGAGACTGATTCTGAGGTGCTTGTGAATCTTATCGAATATGTCCGCGATACGGAGGGATGTACCCTCGAGGAGGCGGTCAGGCTCGCTCTCAAGAAAGTGGTCGGAGCTTACGCCATAGCCGTGGTGGAAAAAGGAAACAACGACAAGATCATCGCAGCACGCCAGAGCAGTCCCATGGCCATCGGAGTGGGGAAGGGCGAGTATTTCATCAGCTCCGACGCTTCCTCGATCGTCGAATACACCCATGACATAGTCTATGTCGAGGACGGGGAGATCGCGGTGATCGAAAGGGGCAAACCTTTGCAGCTAGTCACTTTGGACAATGAGGAAGCCGAGTACAGGGTTACCAAGCTTGACATCTCCATTTCCGACCTTGAGAAAGGCGGGTATCCCACCTTCATGCTCAAGGAGATCAACGAGCAGCCGCGCACCATCGTGGACTGCATCCGCGGCCGCGTCAATGCTGACAGCGGCCGTGTCATACTTTCTGGTATCAGGGACAATATCGACCGCTGGCTGGCCGCGCGTCGCGTGGTCTTTGTGGCCTGCGGCACTTCCTGGCACGCGTCGCTCATTGGAAAGCAATTGTTCGAGAATATCTGCCGCATCCCGGCTGAAGTGGAGTACGCTTCGGAGTTCCGTTACCGCAATCCCGTGCTCTTTCCGGACGATATCGTGATAGCCGTGTCGCAGTCGGGAGAGACCGCGGATACGCTGGCAGCTATCTCGCTTGCGCGCAAGGCAGGCGCCTTCGTTTATGGTATATGCAACGTGATCGGGTCCAGCATAGCCCGTGCGACGGACAGCGGCACTTACGTGCATGTCGGTCCGGAGATCGGCGTCGCGTCAACCAAGGCCTTTACCGGCCAGGTGACGGTTATGGCTATGATGGCACTTGCCATCGCGGAAAGGAAGGGGACTGTCAGCAAGGAGTACTACGATGAAGTGGCACAAGGCCTGCTCTCGCTGCCGGAAAAGCTCAAGGAGGTCCTGGAGCTCAGCGGTCAGGTTGCCGACCTTGCCAAGATATTCACTTACGCGCACAATTTCATCTATCTCGGTCGCGGATATAACTATCCGACTGCACTTGAAGGTGCGCTTAAACTTAAGGAAATCAGCTATATCCATGCTGAGGGCTATCCTGCCGCGGAGATGAAGCACGGGCCTATCGCGCTCATCGACGCCGAGATGCCGACCGTCGCCATCGTGACTCCGGATGTGACCTACGAGAAGACGCTCAGCAATATCGAAGAAGTTAAAGCACGCGGCGGTAAGGTGATAGCTGTGATGGCCAAGGGGGATGCAACTGTACCCGGCATCGCCGACTACGTCATCGAAGTGCCGGCCGTGATAGACTGTCTGATGCCGATTATAGTCTCAGTGCCTCTGCAGTTGCTTGCATACTATATCGCAGTCTACAAGGGCCGCAATGTCGATCAGCCCCGCAACCTCGCGAAATCCGTCACGGTAGAATAGTATAGTTACTGTCAAGTCAGGCGATATCCCCCCTGAAAAGCTGTGATTCTTCCCTTCGGAAAAGCTTTTCAGGGGGGATATTGCCTGACCTTTGTAGCAGCTATGGTCCTTTTTACGCCGTTCTATGCGAGGACGGCGTCGGCGAGGGATTCGAGGGCGGGGATGTCCGAGGCTTTCATGCGGCTTCGGATGGTGACGACCTGATCCACGAGCTCGATGTTCTTCATGGCACCGACCATCTCTACCATTACGCGGGCAGCGGAAGGTGCCCATGAACCGTTCTCGACGATCGCGACGCGGCGGTTGGAGTAACCCTTGATCTGAAGCCTGTGAAGGAACTCATACATAGGAGTAAAGAGTCCTGCATCATACGATGATGCAGCAATGACCATGGTCGGGTAGCGGAAGGCATCCTCGACATTTTCCGCGACATCGGAGCGGCAGAGGTCGCTGAGGACGACCTTCTTTGCGCCCTTGGCGCGAAGGATGTCGGCAAGCTTCTCCGCAGCTTTGAGCGTGCCTCCGTGGATGGATGCGCAGGCGATGAACACGCCTTCGCTCTCCGGTGCATATTTGCTCCAGGTGTCATACAGGGAGACGTACTGTCCCAAGTTATCCTCAAGGACAGGTCCGTGAAGCGGGCGTATGGTCTTGACAGGCAGGTCTGAGAGCTTGCGCAGCAAGGCTTGGACCTGAGCGCCGTATTTGCCCACGATGTTGAAATAGTAGCGGCGTCCTTCGCAAGCCCAGTCGTCATCGTCACGGCCGTAGAAGCCGCATTTGGACAGGGCGCCGAACTTGCCGAAAGCATCTGCGCTGTAGAGCGCTCCGTCGGCGGCATCGAACGATACCATGACCTCAGGCCAGTGCACCATGGGCGCGGCAAAGAAGCGCAGTGTGTGGGTTCCGAGATCGATGACATCGCCTTCCTTGACGACCTTGGTGCGTCCTTCGAGGTCAATCCCCTCGAAGAACTGTCCCAGCATCTGGACGGCCTTTGCGCTCGATACGAGAGTGATCCCCGGATAAGCATCCAGTACCCACGCCACGAGGGCGGAATGGTCGGGTTCCATGTGGTGCACGACCAGATAATCGGGCTTGCGGCCTCCCAGGGCCTCGGCGAGATTGGCCTTCCACTGCTCTTCCTTGCGGATGTCAGCAGTGTCCATGATGGCGATCCTGTCGTCAAGGATCACATAGGAGTTGTAGGACATTCCTTCGGGTACGACATACTGGCTTTCGAAAAGGTCAAGGTCGAGATCATCGACTCCGATATACTTGACCATGCTGTTCAGGGATACTGTCATGATACGTGGTTGTTGAGTTGTGCAAATATAGCAAACTGTTTTGAGAAATGGACTTGGATAACTATATTTGTACATACATAGACAACCATAAAATTGCACTGCCATGACCAAGTATGTATGCGACCTGTGCGGCTGGGAGTATGATCCCGAAGCCGGATATCCCGAAGGAGGCATAGCCCCCGGAACCCCTTGGGAGGATGTTCCCGCCGATTTCGTCTGTCCGCTCTGCGGAGCAGGTAAGGAAGAGTTCTCAGAGGCCTGAAACCACTCGTTATGAAAAGATGCTTTATCATTGCGCTCATGCTGCTTGCCGGCATGAGCGCTCGGGCTGAATTGGCCCTGCGTCATCCTACGGGGGACCATATGGTCCTTCAACAGAATGCAGATGCCGCCGTATGGGGCTTCGCCAGCCCGGGTGCTGCCGTTACCGTCATCCCTTCCTGGGACGGAAAGGCATACCAGGCCAAGGCGGATGCCAAAGGCCAGTGGACTGCGTATGTCAAGACTCCTGCAGCCGGTTATACGGTATATACGATCGACATCAAGGGTGACGGCGGTTCCCTGACCATCAATGATGTGCTCGTCGGCGAGGTATGGCTGGCCTCCGGCCAGTCCAACATGGAGGTTCCGATCCGCGGATTTGACAATTGCCCGATAGAGGGGTATAACGAGTTGCTGACCCAGGCTCCGGCTTGGGACCGTATCCGTATGTTCTATGCCCGTGCTGACCAGTCCGACGAACCTCTCGCTGAGATCAGGCTTACCGATGGCTGGCAGGGAGCCGATCCCAATACCATTCCTGAGATGAGTGCCGTCGGCTATTTCTTCGCCCGCAAGCTCAACCAGGTGTTGGATATCCCTATCGGCATCGTTTCGTTTGCCAGGGGAGGTGCACGCGTGGAGAGCTGGCTTCCTCGTGAGATACTGGCTTCCTATGGCACTGAAGACCTTTCTCCGGAAGGAGTCAACAAGATGATCTTCTACCAGCGTCCGTTCCAGATGTACTATGCCATGGAGGTTCCTGTCCGAGGCTACACCGGACGCGGTTTCATTTGGTACCAGGGATGCTCCAACGTGGGCAAGGAAGACCAATTCGTAGCCCGAATGTCCGACCTCGTCAACCTGTGGAGGAAGGACTGGGGGGACAAGGACGCATCTATGCCGTTCTACATGGTGGAGATCGCCCCCTATCTGTACGACCCGGCCAACGGTGACAGCGGTGCGCGTCTGCGCAAGGCACAGCACGATGCTGCAAAGGCTATCCCGAACGCTGGGATAATCTGTACCAATGACTTGGTTGAGCCTTTCGAGGCGGACAATATCCATCCTGCGAAGAAGGAACCGGTAGGAAACCGTCTGGCATATCTTGCGTTGAACCGCGAATACGGCTTCAAGCGCGTGGCGTGCGACTCGCCGGAGGCCACGGAGGTGTTCAAGCGCCAGCCTCCGAAGGAGGGCGAGCGCCCGACACCTTTCGCCCGTCCGGTTCCACCGAACGAGATCAATGTGAGAATAGAGAATTGCCCGGCTGGCATAGACCGCCTGCATGAGATAGAGGGACTTGAAGTCTGCGGTGCGGACGGCGTCTGGTATCCGGTGACGGATGTCACGTTCAACCGTGGCACGATGAGCATCGCCATTGACGAAGTCCAGGATCCGCGCGCCGTCCGCTACGGCTGGGCGGATTTCAAGCCCGGCAATATCCATGGCGTCGAAGGACTGCCTCTTGTACCGTTCTACCTGACGCTTGAATAGTCCTTATTGATCCTTTGTTGGTATTGACGATGAGAAGATCGTTCTGTTTGATTGCAGCTTTGATGCTGCTTGTGTCCGGCGTCGCGTCAGCCCAGGGTGGACGCAATGTCGACCGTGACAGCCTCAATCGCGTCACCATGGCTGACTATGAGGACATGAAGGCTAAGATAGGCGTGCGGGAGACCAAGCCTCGCCGCGACGGACAGGCGGAAGATCCGGCGTTGAGGCCTAATTACAACGAGCTCAAAGCCAATCCTTTCCCTTTCTATCCGGATCCTTTCGTTACCTTCGATGGCCGTAAGGTAAGGAACGCGCGGATGTGGTACAAGGTCCGTAAACCTGAACTTAAGGAAGTGTTCGAGAGAGAGGTTTACGGCCGTATTCCGGACAATGTCCCGGCTGTGGACTGGGAAGTGGTCAGGGAGTACGACGAGGAGTTGGAGGGGATGCCGATAGTCATCCGCGAGCTTCGCGGGGTTGTTGACAATTCGTCGTATCCGGCTGTCTCCGTCGAGATCCAGGCGCAGGTGATGTGGCGCAAGGGCAGCGGGAATAATCTCCCTGTAGTGCTGGATTTCTCATACATGTTGGGAAAGCCCTTTGCCTGGGGCGGAGGGACGACGTGGCAGCAGCAGGTCCTGGAGCGCGGCTGGGCCGCAGCCCAGATCCTGCCCAATACCGTCCAGCCAGACGGCGGCTACGGTCTTCGCGAAGGCATCATAGGCCTTTGCAACAAAGGACAATACCGAAAGCCCGATGACTGGGGCGTCCTGCGTGCGTGGGGCTGGGGAGTGTCCAAGCTGATAGACTATTTCGAGACAGAGGACCGTTTCAATGCTGCCAAGGTGGCTGTTGAAGGTGTGTCGCGCTACGGCAAGGCTGCGCTTGTGACGATGGCCTTCGACGAGCGCATCGCCACGGCGATGGTCTGCTCGTCGGGCCGTGGCGGCGCAGGCGGCTGGCGCCGCGACTGTGGCGAAACCCTTGACAATACCTGTGCCTGGGACTCCTACCACTGGGTGGCAGGAAACATGATCAAATATTCCGACGTGAACCGTTCCTGGGATGACCTTCCGGTAGATCAGCATGAACTGATAGGTATCTGCGCGCCCAGGCCGATATTCATTTCCATCGGTTCTGTTTCCGAACCCGAACAATGGGTCGACATGAACGGATCTTTCATCAGTGCGGCGAAAGCCTCGCCGATCTATGAGTTCCTTGGACTCAAGGGGCTTGGTACCGATCTTTTCCCCGGCGTCAACGTGCTTCTGGACGGAGACATCGCCTTCCGCCAGCATACTGGCGGCCATGAGGCCGGACCGAACTGGCCGTATTTCCTGGATTTCTTCGCCAAGTACTTATAAAAAAAGAGCCTGCTCAGCAGGCTCTTTTCATTAAAGCTTGACGCTTACGCTCTTGAGCGGAACGCCCAGCTCCTCGGACCTATGGGTGGGAGCTGCTGCTCCGACAGTGAACTTGTAGTTCCCCTTGAGAAGCTTGGAACTTCCGTCACGTGCGAACTCCTCCATCTGGTCAGGGGTAACGGTAAAGCGTACCGTGCGGGTCTCGCCTGGCCTGAGTGTAATTCTCTGGAAGGCCTTGAGCTGGCTGAAAGGAGCTCCTTGTCCGGCGTTGGGGGTGGAAACATAGAGCTGTACGGTCTCAGTGCGCTCTACATTGCCGGTATTGGTGACAGGAATCTCGAACTCGATGGAATTGCCGAGCTTGGGCTTCTTGGTGAGTACGCTCAGGTCACCGAACTGGCTGCTGCCGTATGAGAGGCCGTATCCGAAAGGATACATCGTATTGCCTGCCATATACTTGTAGGTGCGCCCCTGCATCGTGTAGTCGCTGAATGCGGGGAGTGCACGGGTGGATATAGGGAAGGTGATGGGCAGCCTGCCGCTGAAGTTCTTCTCTCCGAATAACAGTTCCGCAAGGGCGTCGCCGCCTTCCTGTCCGGGATACCAGGCCATGATCACGGCGTCGGCACCCGCAGCAATCTCTTGGAGATTGACAGGGCTTCCGCCAGTGACCACTACGATCAGGTGGTTGTTCTTGCCACGCATCTCCACAACTTTCCTGAAGAAGGACAGCTGGTTGTCAGGGAGGTCTATGCTCAGGCGGTCACCGATGCTGGGTGAGCTGATGGCGTCGCTCTCCTCGCCTTCGGTGGTTCCGTTGTTTCCCAAGAACATTATGGTGTAGTCAGCCTGTGCGGCCTGTGCGGTGGCATAGTTGCCGGGGTTGACATCCCTGGTAGGTACGATGGTGTAAGCCGGCTTGTAATTGACATTGGTTCCGTCGCTGACCTTGCTCACGATACCCTGGAGATAGGTGCTGTAGTGGTCGGAAATACCGTAATAATTGCCCATCATGGAGTATGTATCAGTAGCGGCTGTTCCGGTCACGTAAACGTTCTGGATATCCTTGCGCAAGGGAAGGAGGTCGTTGTCATTCTTGAGAAGGACCATGGACTCGACGGCAGCCTGGCGGGCGACGGCATAATGCTCGGCGCTTCCGATGACGGATGTCGGGATGCCGTAATACGGGCAATCAGGGTCGTTGAACAGGATGCCGAGCCTGAGCTGGGTCATCAGCAGAGGCTCAAGTGCCTTGTCGATGTCATCCTCAGTGAGGAGTCCGCGCTCGATGGCTGTCTTGAGGCTGCGGAAAGAGTTGCCGCACTCCAGGTTGAGGCCGGCCTTGATCGCGATGGCGCTGGCTTCAGCCGCGTCCTTCGCGATATGGTGGCCGCCGTAGATGTCATCTACGGCTCCGCAGTCCGAAACGATATGTCCGTCAAAACCCCATTTGTTCCGGAGGATGTCGGTCAGCAGGAACTTGCTGCCGGACGCGCTCTCGCCGAACACGCGGTTGTAGGCTCCCATCACCACCTCCACGTCTGCATCCTTCACCAGCTTCTCGAAAGCGGGAAGATAGGTCTCGTACAGGTCCTTCATCGAAGGAACGGCGTTGAAGCTGTGACGTACGGACTCAGGACCGGAATGCACGGCGAAATGCTTGGCGCAGGCGGCGGCCTTCAGGTAGAAAGGATCATCTCCCTGGATGCCTTTTACATAGGCGGTTCCGAGCGTTCCGGTAAGGAACGGATCCTCTCCATAGGTCTCCATACCGCGGCCCCATCTGGGATCCCTGAAAATGTTCACGTTCGGAGCCCAGAAAGTCAGTCCCGTGAAGCGGCTGTAGTTCTCCATTTCGCGGGCCTTGTCGAACTTGGCGCGGCCTTCGTCGGAGACTATGTCGCCGATCCTCTTCACGAGCTCGGGATCGAATGTGGCTCCCAGGCCGATGGGCTCTGGAAACACGGTGGCGCGGCCGTTGCGGGCCACTCCGTGGAGAGCTTCGTTCCACCAGTCGTAAGGCTTGATGCCCAGCCTCTCCACGCCGGGAGTGCTGTTCATCATCATCCCTATCTTCTCATCCAGCGTCATCTGCGAGATCAGGTCGGCCGCCTTCTTGTGCATCGCGGCCTCCTTGGACGACTGCTGGGCAAATGCTCCTGTAGTCAGGAAAAGTCCTGCCACGACGGACAGGACCATAGTTTTGGCTTTCATAATTATTTGCGGCGTTTTACGGTCACATTCGCGAGCTTCTCCCAATACTGGATGACTCCGCAGTGATCGTCGTTGACGTGCCCGTCGCACTTGCAGGCCTTGAATGCCTCCAGGACCTGGGTGGTAAGGGGAATGGGGGCGTCGATGGCGAGGGCTGCATCGCGGACGTTCAGAAGGTCCTTCGTGTGCATCCAGATCGGGCCGCCGGGCTTGAAGTTGCGGTCGAGGATCATAGGCATCTTGGCGTCGAGCACGGTACTGCCGGCAAGGCCTCCGCGGATGGCCTGATAGACCTTCTCGGGGTCCACGCCGGCCTTCTCGGCGAACACCATAGCCTCGGCGACGGCCGAGAGATGGAGGGCTACCATAATCTGGTTCGCGAGCTTGCAGGTGTTGCCGCTGCCGATCTCGCCGACGAGGGTGACGGCGGCGCCCATCGCGTGCAGGACGTCCTTGACGGACTCGAACACTTCCTCCTTGCCTCCGACCATAATGGACATAGTGCCGTCGATGGCCTTGGGTTCGCCGCCGCTGACGGGAGCGTCGAGCATCTCGACTCCCTTCTCCGCCACGATGGCGCAGAGCTTCTTGGAGACGACGGGGGAGATGGAGCTCATATCAATGTAGATGGAACCGGGGCGTACGCCCTCGAGGATGCCGTTGGGGCCGCACACCACACTCTCCACGTGGGGGGAGTTGGGCAGCATCGTGATGATGATGTCGCATTTGGCGGCGAGCTCGGCGGGGCTGGCGGCCGATTTGGCGCCCAGCGCCACGACTTCCTGCACCGGCTCCGGCTTGATGTCGAAAACTGTAAGGTTGAAGCCTCCCTTGAGGAGGTTCTTGGCCATCGGCTTGCCCATAACGCCAAGTCCGACGAGGCCTATCTGTCTTGTCTTGTTGTCCATATCTTTTTCCTAATAATAAAGTGCAACTTCGTTCTTGAGCTGGTTGGCGCTCATGATATAGTCCGTACCGCCGGCGGTGAACACCTGAGTCTGGGTAGGTCCGGCTTCCTCTTCGAGTGTTTCGCGGACGAATGTACCGTCAGCCTGGCGCTTGTACATGTTCAATGTCAACGGCCCGCGGCGGTTACCCACCACGAACACGGGCTCACCCTTGAACATGCCGCAGCTGAGGCCGTGGCCGAACCAAAGCTCGTCAGTATAAAGCTTGTCCCATCCTTCAGCGGAACGCTTGTAGACGTTGAGGGTGTTGCCGTGGAACGGCTCTATGGTAACCAATTCGTCCATGCCGTCTCCGTCCAGGTCGATGAGACCGAACTCGCTGACCTCGTGGTCGAACAGACGACAGACTTTCCACTTCCCGTTCTCGCGAGCCATGTAGAAGACGCCTTCCGCTCCCGAGAACAGCAGTGTATCATCCCCGTGGACGCGGGCCTTGAGCATCCCGTGGTGGCGCCAGATCTTGTCATAGACAAGCTCGGGGGCCCCGGGAAGGCCGGCTTCGTCGAGCGGTATGACATAAAGCTCGCCGCTCTGCGACCAGTCGGCGGGTTCCGCCTTGAACTTGCTGCAGGATGCGGCGAAAAGCCAGTTCCTGCCTTCCTTTTCAAGGATGTCGCAGCGATGTGCGAAGGGGAGTGCCATAGCCTTGGAAGTCTCCCAGACCTCGCCGGTACGGCGGTGCATGAAGACGCCCGCCTCCATTCCGACGAAAGGAGGGAAAAGGCCCATGATGGAGTAGAAAAGGTCGGGATGGCCAGGAACGGGGACGAAGCTCATGACTCCGCCGGGGCATCCGTTGACAAAGCTGGAAGTGCTTGCCTGGAGGTCGTGCACATAGACGGCCGGAGTAGTCTCCGATCCGGCGCCTATATATGTCACACCGTCAATTGCAAATGCATTGGCGGTATAGACGGATTGGATTTCGAGTATTGATTTCTTGTTCATTTCTCAATCAGCAAAATATAGCATACATGGCGGACATGGTCAGCATTGCCGCCAGTCCGCAGCAGAATGTACCGAGGGTGTGGAGCTTGTATCCGGTCTTGATGTTCATTCCGGACATCTGGGTGACTACCCAGAAGAAGCTGTCGTTGACGTGCGAGACCATCATCGCTCCGGAGCAGAGAGCCGTCACGAGGATGGCCTTCTCGAGCGGAGCGTCGAAGCCCATCACGCCCATCAGCGGAGCCACAATGGACGCCGTAGTGATGATCGCGACGGTGGACGAACCCTGCGCGGTCTTGAGCGCGAAAGCGATCAGGAACGGCAGCCAGATGCCGAGATTGTACTTCGACAGGGTGTCTCCCAGGACGTCGGCGATGCCGGAGTCGCGGAGGATCATTCCGAACGACCCTCCCGCGGCGGTGATCATAATGATGATGGCCGCGGACGTGAGCGACTTGCCCACCCAGCCCGTCGAGGAGAGCATCTCCTTGTCGAACTTCTTGGGAAGCGTGAAGGCCAGGACCATTCCGATCAGAAGGGCCATCACAGGCTCGCCTATGAAGCCGATGAGCTTTGCGACGGTCCCGTCTCCGAAAGGAGCCGAAGGGAACGACGACACCGACTTGAGCACAATCAGCAGAAGGGGGATCACTACGGGAAGGAAGGACCTCGTGGCGGAAGGGGCATGTTTGACTTTCTCGACGATGTCGGCATCCGTTTCGTTGGGGTCTGGGTCTATATAAGTGCGTGTAGCCCATTTGGTTACGAACAACCAAGCGACGAGCAGCGGCAGGATGCTGGCTGCTATGCCGGTGAGGATGACCAGGCCGAGGTCGGCTTCCATGATGCCCGCGGCTGCGATAGGTCCGGGGGTAGGAGGGATCAGGCAGTGGGTGATGGTGAGACCGAGGCCGAGGGCGCATGCTGTGGCCGCCAGGGTGATCCCGGCTTTCTTGGAGAGTGCGCGGTTCAGCGGAGTGAGGATCACGAAGCCGGAATCCGCGTAGACCGGGATGGAGATGAAATATCCGAGGATAAGCATCGCCAGCGGTACGCGCTTCTCTCCGACGAGTCCCAATACACTCCGGGCCATCACATATGCGCCTCCGGACTCTTCGAGGAAGGTCCCGATGATACATCCGATCACAATCACGATGCCGATGGAACTGACAGTGCTGCCGAATCCGTTGTTGACCGACGAGATGATCTTGTCGAGCGGTATGCCGGAGCACAGTCCGTATCCGATAGCCGCGATGATGAGGGCCAGGAACGGGTGCAGCTTGAACTTCGTCGTCGATATGACGATGAAGGCGATAGCCAGGATGAGGAGAACGATCAGCATAACCCGCTATGCGAGGAGTTCCTTGATGGTGTCTGCCATGGTGTGGAGGATCAGGTAGCATGATGCCGAGCCTGCATCCATCACGCCTCTGGAGCGTTCTCCGAGCCGGCTTGAGCGGCCGAGTTTGGCGACCATGTCCACGGTGCTGTCGCGGCCCTTGAGGGCTGCGGCGTCCATGGCGTCGAGGGCCGCCTCGAAGGAGAGGCCCTCGGCAGCTGCGCCGCTGTATGCCTCGTCCGCAGGGATGAGGACATCCATCAGTGTCTTGTCTCCAACCTGGGCGGGAGAGATGGCGTGGATGGCATTGAGGGCAGCCTTGAGCGCCTGGCCGAATTCGTCGCGACCTATCTCCGGCACTCCTTCGAGAGCCTTGCCGATGGAGAGAAAGAACTTGCCGTAGAGGGGACCCATCGAACCTCCGATCTTCATCATGAGGATCTTGCCGAGTGTCTTCAGCCCGTATGTGAAGTCGCCGGGCTGCTTGTCAAGGGCCTCACGGCAGAGGGTGAATCCCTTGTTCATGTTGATACCATGGTCGCCGTCGCCGATGGCGCCGTCGATGTCGCTCAGGTATTGTTTGTTTTCCTGGATGGCGAGGATGAGCCTGTCAACGACCAGGCTGCCCGCTTCTTGGGTGAACTTTTCCATTGTCTCTCAGTCTTTGGGATATTGGGTGAGACCGACGGAGTTGCATTCGAGGTCAAAGCACTCCTTGAGCTCGTCGTCCAGTTTCATGAGCGTGAGCGTGATGCCGGCCATCTCAAGCGATGTGAAATAATTGCCTACAAGGGCCTGGTGAACCTTGATGCCTTTCTCCGTAAGGATCTTCTCGACCTCTCCGTAGAAGATGTACTGCTCGAGGAGGGGAGTGGAACCGAGGCCCGAGACGAGGACGACGACCTCATCGCCGGAAGCGAAAGGCAGGTCGGGCAGGATGACGTCGCACATGCGCTTCGCAATCTGCCCGGCGGTTTCAAGCTTCGCGACCTCGATGCCGGGCTCGCCGTGGTGGCCGATACCGACCTCCATGTATCCGGGCTCGATGGTGAAATTGGGGTGACCCACTTCGGGGATGGTGCAGGGGCTGAGACCGACACCCATGCTGCGGGTGTTGTCGATGGCCTTCTGCGCGGCTGCAAGGACCTCGTCCAGGCTTCCGCCCATCGCGGCCTTGGCGCCTCCGACCTTCCACATCAGGATCTCTCCCGCGACTCCGCGCCTCTTCTCACGGGTCTCCTTGGGGGACGAAGGAACGTCGTCGTTAGCGACGACCTTGCCGACCTTGATACCGTCATCCTCTGCCAGTTCCATGGCCATGGCGACATTCATGTTGTCGCCGGCATAGTTGCCGTAAAGGATGGCGACGCCCTTGCCGGCGTCAGCCTCGTGGATGGCATCGTAGAACATCTGTGCGGGCGGCGAGGAGAAGAGTTCTCCGATGGCGACGGCATCGCACATGTTCTTGCCGATATAGCCGATGAAGGCCGGCTTGTGGCCGGATCCGCCGCCGGTGACAATACCAACCTTACCCTCGACGGGGCAGGCCTTGTATTTCAGGACGCGCTCGTTCTCGGTGGTTGAGACGATGTCCTGATGCGCTTTGACGAAGCCCTGGAGCATTTCGTCGACGACGCATGACGGGTCATTGATGATCTTTTGCATAATTGTGTGGTTATTTGGATTCAAACGATTGTTTCTCAAGTGCATGCATCTGGTCGACCTTGGGCTGCGAGCCGCCGCCCTGGAACTCCGATGCGAGCCAGGCGGTCACGATGGTCTTGGCAAGTTCGGGGCCGATGACGCGGGCGCCCATGGTCAGGACCTGGGCGTCGTTGCTCTTGCGGAGCCTCTCGGCCGAAAAGACGTCGTGGCATACTCCGGCATAGACGCCTCTGACCTTGTTGGCTATCATGGCCATTCCGAGGCCGGTGCCGCAGATGAGGATGCCCCTTTCAAAGGAACCGTCCTGGATCTTCAGGGCGAGATTGTATCCGATTTCGGGATAGTACGCGCCGGGATGGGATCCGAGATAGTCGAGATCCACGGCCTCGACTCCACTTTTCTCAAGATGCGCCACGATGGTTTTCTTCAGGTCGATGGCGGCATCGTCACAGTCAATTACAACTCTCATAGATACTTAAGGTTATTGTGTTTTATTCTTGATGAATTCTGAAGGCAGCTTGCCGAACTGTTTCTGGAAACTGAGCGTGAAATACGAAGGGGAGGAATACCCGACGAGGTATGCGACTTCGTTGATGCGGTAGTTGTTCTCCGCAAGGAGTTCGACGGCCTTCTTGAGGCGGCTGATCCTGACGTATTCGTTCACGGTCAGACCGGTATTGGCCTTGACCTTGCGGGTAAGGGTGGCGCGTGATACCGCCATGGCATCCGCCAGCCTGTCTATGGTAAGCTCGGTTTCCGAAATGTGGTCCTGTATGAATGAATGCAGCGAGTTCATGAAATCCTCCTCGATCTTGCTTACGCTCGAGAAACTGTAATGCGAAAGGGGAGAGGATGAGAACTGCTCGTTCCTGATATCCCTGTTGCGGAATAGGTTGCTGATGTTGGCTTTCAGGACATCCATCTTGAAGGGTTTCTCGATGTATGCGTCGGCTCCAGACTTGAGCGAACGTATATGCGTTTCGACTCCAACGGCTGCGGTAAGGAGCAATACGGGGATATGGCTCAGGCTGATATCCTCCTTGATGGCGTTGCAGAGCTCGCATCCGTCCATCTTAGGCATCATGATGTCGCTTACGACGAGGTCCACGCGGGAATTCCTTACAATGGAAAGGGCTTCTTCGCCGTCACCGGCTGAAAGGATATCATAGTCCTTGACCAGGGCGTCGCGGATGAGGTCGCGCATGGTATCGTTGTCCTCGACTACGAGTACGACGGCTTTCTGGCCGGGCATGTCCGGAATGTCGTCCTCCGGTATGGACGGCACCTTGGCGGCAGGAGTTTCGCTGCGGGTCTCCTGGACCGCTTTCTCGGGGATCTCAAGGACAAACGAGTTCAGGTCCTTGACTGAAGTGTCTAGATAGAGCCTGCCCTGGTGGAGCGAAGCGATCTTGCGCGAATAGGTTAGACCGAGTCCCGTGCCGTTCTTCTCCAGGGACTTGCTCTGGTAGAAGGCCTCGAATATGAGCTCGCTTTCCTCTTCCGGTACGCGCACACCGTCGTTTTCCACGCGTATGACAACCTTTTCATTCTCTTCCTTGACATCGACGTCGATCTTGGAATTGGAGTACTTTATGGAGTTGGAAAGCAGGTTGCAGACAACGCTTTCGATAGCGTCGGCATCGCAGACCGCCATGATGGAGTCATTGGAGAAAGAGGAGGTGAACTCGAGTCCGCGTGCCTTGGCAGCCGTCTCGAAAGAGTTGATGGACTTGCGCACGATGGCGCAGATATCCTCGGTCGTGAATACAAGGTGTGTGCGGCCGCTGTCCATCTTGCGGAAGTCCAGAAGGTCGTCGCAGAGTTTCTTGAGCCTCTCGACATTGAGGCGCATGGCATTCATGTCATCCTTGACGCCTTCAGTGACCTTGCGTTCGGAAACGGTCTTGTCCAGCAGGATCTGCAGCACAGACACAGGGGTCCGGATCTCGTGGGCGATATTGGTGAAGAAATCCATCTTCTCGTGTGCGAGATCCTTTTCTTTCTTGGCTTCCACAAGCTCGAGACGGCGCTGGGCCTCAGCCTCGCGTTTCCTGTTCTTCTGGTGGAAATAACTGAAAACCAATCCGGCCAGAAGAAGCATGTAGATCAGCCATGCCAGTTTGGAACGATACCATGGGGCAACGACTGATATGTCCAGGGCAGCTTCTGTCGACTCATCTTCACTGTCGGCGAAATTGACGGTGAAGCGGTAGGCGCCGGGCCTCAGGCCGGCATAGGCAATATGGTTTTCGTCCGTCACGATATTGTTCCGGAACCCTCTCTTGACCAGCTGACACTCATATCTCTCGATATTTGGGCTCGCATAGTTCATGGCCGAGTAGGTGATGGAGATGAAGGCAGCATCTTTCTGCTTGACGCGTATGGACTCGGACGTGATGGATGAACGGCCCTTCTGGGATGCGACGGCGCTTCCTCTGGACGAGCCGAGCGTGATGTCCGTGATCCTGATGGGGGAGTGGCCGAACCTTTCCTGAATGTATTCGGGCTCGAACATAAGCAAGCCTTCGTTGGTACCGAGGAAAACGAGGCCGTCAGGAGACTTGTAATTGCTCCCGAAAGTGAAATGCCTTCCGATGACATTGTCGGCCTGCATAAAGGTTCCGAGTACTCTTTCTTCCTTGGGGTCGAAGTCTACCAGACCCATCGTGGTGGCAATCCAGAAATGACCGTCCTCATCCTCGGTAATGCTTCCTACGGAGTTGGACGGCAGGCCGTTAGACTTGTCAAAATGCTTGACCTCCACGGTGTTGCCGTCGGCAGATATGTCAATCTTGCATACTCCGGCTCCGTCCGTCGTAGCCCAGAGTGCTCCGCGTGAATCCAACGTAAAGCTTGTAATGGCTTCGCCCTGGGCTGCCTGGACCTTCCTGTATGAACCTGTCGGGAGGTCATAGATACCGAATCCCTGATAGAAAGTACTGATGACCAGACGCTCGCCCTTATCTTCAATGATACTGTGGACGAACGGCTTGCCGACCACGTCGACAAGCTCGAAAGCGTCGGCTGAAGCATTGAAGCGATACATGCCCTCCCTGGTGCCTGCGTAGATGCAGCCGTCGCTGGCCTTCATGATGGTCATGCAGTCATTGCTTGGCAGATGATACTTTCTCACAGCCTTTCCTGCTATGGGATCGAAAGCGGTGATACCGTCTCCATAAGACGCGATCCAAATCAGGGAACCTATGCGGGTAAGGTCGGTGATAGCCGTTCCGAAAGCTACGCCGGCATAAGGAGTGAAATCGGCAAACGACTGGTCCTTAGGGTTGAAGCGACAGAGATATCCCTCCTCACTTCCGATCCATACCATTCCGTCCGGTCCGTCACAGACCGCGCGGACGGTGTTGCCGACGAGGGTATGTGGCGTGTCATCGGAGACAAAGCGGCTGAAGCCGACCTCGTATGTCATCCAGCATCTAAGACCTCCATTCCAAGTCCCTGCCCAGACATTACCATACCTGTCGCTGAACAGGCAACGGACACTCTCGCCTCCGAGGGTGGCGATGTTCAGCTCATCCGGGAACTGTTTCTCTACTGAACGCGTGGCCGGATCATAGATGAGCAGACCGTATGTCGTGCCGATCCAGTACAGGCCATCCTCATGGAGGAGGCATTGTACTTCGGCCTTGTTCAGGATGAGATTGTCATCTATGAGGGACTCGGTGGAGCCGGAATCAAGGTCGGCAAGGCAGACTTCGTGAAGGCCGTTGCTGACAAGCAGTTTGGAATCGCCTAAACTCTCTATGAACTGGAAACTCGCTCCGGGACGGTCAGTCCGTACGGATTTTACATTCCCGGAAGTGGTGTTGAGTACGTAAATGCTGTTGTTGCGCGCCGTGAATACAAGGTTGCCGTCTGATGTGACACATGCCCTGAATGGGGAGAAAGACGTGGACTCCGTCATGTTGGAAACATCACCTGTGGCCTTGTCATACTTCAATATGCCGTTTGAAGATGTAAGCCATACTGCACCGTCGGCCGTTATGTCGATGTCATTGACGACAGTATCCTGCAGGTCCTCGATAAGAGTGAAGCTGTCCGAGTAGATATCATAGTATCCGGTGCCATGCTGGGAGAGTATCCATACGCAACCATCGGCATCGAGGCTAACAGCCAAAGTGTTAGGGGCACACTGCCCGAGATAGTCGGCATTTGAAAACGGTACGAACTCCTCACCGGTATAGTAGAAGACACCGTCTTTGGATCCCACCCAGATACGGCCGAAAGCGTCCTGGCAGACGGAAGATATGTATGCCTCGGGCAGGCCTTCCCAACTGGTGAAGCGGGCATAGAAATGATGCGGCTGAGCGGCATTTGAGACGGTGCAGCAAAGCAGGATCGCGAGTATCGTCAGTCTGAAATTCTTCATATCGGATCAATAAGCTTCACAAAGTTAGGACTTCATTATAAAAGAAGGTATAACAATAACGCGGCGATATATAAAAAATGAATCTTTGGCGGTTAATTACATCTTATTAGCCGAAAATGATATTTTCAGATAAAGATAGTGAAAAATAAAACCTTTTGGCTTGTTATTGTAAATAGCGGATCAATTCGTAAAAAAGCCGGGTAAGTGTTAAACCGTTTTATATTAAATGATTCGTAAATGGCATTCCATAAATATATATAACGGTAATTTTGGCCCAGTTGAAATCACACTTATTTTAACCAATACTCAATTCTATTTTATGAAACACCTAATTCAGAGCAAGTTTCGCATTTTCGCCATATTGGCGATCGCAGCGATCTTCGGCCAGGTGAGCGCTTTCGCACAGCAGAGGGCCATCACCGGCACCGTGCTTGATGGTACAGGCCAGCCTGTAATCGGCGCATCAGTCATGCTGGTGGGCAACAGTACTACGGGAACCGTCACGGACGTTGACGGAAACTTCTCGCTGACTGTTCCTAACGGATCCACACTCAGTGTTTCCTGCATCGGTTATTCCACCCAGACTTTCGTAGTCGGCAGTCAGTCCGTCTACAACATCGTCCTTCAGGAGGATACCGAGTTCCTTGAGGAAACGGTCGTCATCGGATACGGCGTACAGAGAAAGAGCGACCTCACCGGCTCTGTTTCCTCCATCCGTGAGGAAGAGTTCCAGAACAGGTCCACTTCCGATGCCGCCGCAGCCCTCCAGGGCAAGGCCGCCGGTATCCACATCATCAACAGCTCCGGTGCTCCTGGTGCTTCGGCAGCCATCCGCGTCCGCGGTTATTCCTCCAACTCCGGCAACATCGGACCTCTCCTCATCGTCGATGGATTGAAGGTTGACAATATCAGCTATCTCGATCCTTCCATGATCCAGAGCATGGAGGTCCTGAAGGACGCTGCTTCCGCCGCCATCTATGGTGCACAGGCCGGTAACGGTGTCGTGCTCATCACTACGAAGAGCGGTTCCGCCAACAACGGCCGCTCCAGCATTACCTATGATTATAAACTGACCCGCCAGACCCTTGGCAAGAAGGCTGAGATCTTCCGTGCGAAGGACTGGATCGCTTACAAGCAGGCTTCCGGTATCGACATGGAAGGCGCTATGGCAGCCAACAAGTATGACGGTACCGATACCGACTGGTTCGACGTCGTCTTCGAACCTACCCTTTCACCCCAGCATTCCATCTCCTTCCAGGGCGGTAACAACAAGGGACATTTCTTCACCTCCCTCAACTACCTCAGGAACAACGGTATCATCGTCGGCGACAAGGACGAATACACCCGTCTCAGCGCCCAGATCAATGCCGATTACCAGATCTATGACTGGATCCAGATCGGTGTCAACACCTCCATGGAAAGCCGTTCGTCCAAGGGCGTTTCCCAGCAGGGCCGTTATGGTTCGATGCTCGGTTCCGTCCTGACTATCGACCCTCTTACCCCTGTTTATTATACCGATCCCAGCCAGTTCGCTCCCGGTATGCTCGAGGCTTATGAGAAAGGCCAGAACATCATGAAGGACCCTGTCACCGGATACTGGTATGCCACTTCCAAGTACGTGGATGATGACAACGGCAGCCCGTTCATCCAGAGGGACAAGACCGACTCCACCAACGAGGGCCTCAACTTCCGCGGTACCCTCTATGCCAACTTCACTCCTTTCAAGGGATTCACTTTCACCTCCCGCTTCGGTTACAGGGCCGCACAGTCCTCGTCCCACAGCTTCAGCGAGCCGTACTATGCTACCAAGCTTGCCTACACCGACAATTACAGCATTTCAGCAAACGCCAATACCAGCAAGTATTATCAGTGGGAGAACTTCGCCAACTACATCCTCAATGTCGGGAAGCATGCCATGACCGCCATGGTCGGTATGTCCTATACAGAGAGCACCAATGACAATGTCAGTGCTTCCGCCTCCGGTCCCGATATCCTCATCGGATACGAGCCCAACTTCAGGTATCTCAACTATGTGAATACCAATGACAACACCACGAGGACCTTTGGCAACGCCCCCGGCAGGTCGGCCAGCCTCTCTTACTTCGGCCGTCTGACCTACAGCTATGACAACCGCTACAGCTTCCAGGTCAACTTCCGTGCTGATGCATTCGACTCCTCCAAGCTATCCAAGCAGGCACGCTGGGGTTATTTCCCTTCCTTCTCCGCAGGATGGACCGTCAGCAACGAGTCCTGGTTCAAGCAGAATGTCAACCGCGACATCGTCTCCTTCCTCAAGTTCCGCGCTTCATGGGGTATCAACGGTAACGTCAACGTGCTGAGCGGCTACCAGTATGCCACCAGCATCGGATACAACTCCAAGATGTATCAGTTCCACTATGACGATCCCACCTTCTCGTACGGTTCCGCTCCTAACGGACTGGCAAACCCGAACCTGAAATGGGAGACTTCCAACCAGCTCGACCTCGGTCTCGACGCCCGTTTCTTCAACAACCGCCTCACCTTTGGTTTCGACTATTTCGACAAGAGGACCGAGGACCTTCTCGTGAGCATTGCGCCTATCCCTGAGATTGGTGTGAACAGCACTTATGTCAATGCCGGTTCCGTGCTCAACACCGGTCTTGAGTTCGAACTCAGCTGGAAAGACAATATCGGTGATTTCGGTTATTCCATCAGTGGCAACCTCTCCAAGCTCCACAATGAAGTGACCTATCTCGATCCTTCCATCTATCGCCTGGAGAACGGCAACCTCTCATACAACAACCCGTTCACGACTGCATTCGAGGTCGGATATCCCATCTGGTATTTCCGTGGATATAAGTTTGTCGGTGTCGACACCGAGAGCGGACAGCCTAAGTTCGAGGATGCTGAAGGCGAGATCCTTGTCGGCAACAAGGTGACCGACGGCGACAGGAAGTTCATCGGAAAGGGTATTCCTGACTACACCTATGGTCTCACCCTGAATTTCGATTACAAGGGCTTCGACGTCAGCATCTATGGAACCGGTACCATCGGCAACAACATCATGAACATGTTCTACCAGGCCGACTCCAACATGCGCAACTCCCTCCGCTACTTCTATGAGAATGCGTGGACTGAGTCCAACAAGAACGCTACCGTCCCCAGCTGTATCTCCGTAGCCAACTCCTGGCCGTTCTGGGCTTCCTCCGGCGCAATGTTCGACGGAAGCTACTTCAAGATCAAGCAGATCCAGCTCGGTTACTCCCTGCCTTCGTCCCTGACCAAGAAGATCTTCATCAACAGGGCAAGGGTCTACGTCTCCATTGACGACTACTTCACCTTCACCAAGTATCCTGGCTTCGATCCCGAGACCGCAACCTCCGGAACTTCGACCAACATGGGTATGGACCTCGGTTCCTATCCTACCTCCAGGAAGATTGTCGGTGGTGTTTCCATAACCTTCTAATATACCAGTGCGCAATATGAAAAAGTCATTATTCATCATAATGGTTGGTCTTGCAGGTCTTTTCGCCACTTCCTGCAATGAGGACTTGCTTGATATCCCCCAGAAGGGCGTTATCCCCATGGAGGCTTTCTATCAGACCGACGAGGATGCCGAGTCGGCACTGACCTCCGTGTATCACGGATTCGCGACCAACATGTGTTCCATCAAGGCTATCGGCCAGAACATCTTCACGGCATATATGTTTGCCCAGAACCTTCCCGGCGATGACGTCTATGCCGCCTGCAAGGAGTATGGCAACAACGACTGGCAGGCCGAGATGGACGAGTTCCGCTACGATCCGAGCAACTATATCATCTCCACCCTTTACAGGAATTCCTACCTGGCGATCTATTACACCAACCTTGTCACTGACAACTTCAAGTACGGTGAAAGTGCAGTCAAAGACCGCGTCATCTCCGAGGCCAGGGTCATTCGCGCCTTCCTCTATATGACTCTTGCCATATACTGGGGCAATCCTCCGCTCGTGGACCACGTCCTCGAAGGCAGTGACAAGCCCGGCAACTATGAGGGCGGCCAGAAGGGCCTTCTCGAGTGGTGTGCCAAGGAGTGCGAAGAGTCCGCTCCGTATCTTGATGAGAGGAAGAGCACTGCCGACAAGGATGGTACCTTCCACGCTACCAAGGGTCTCGCCTGGACCGTCCAGGGCAAGTGCCTCCTCTTCCTCGGGGAATATGCGAAGGCCAAGACCGTCCTCAAGAAGATCATCGATTCCGGCAAGTATGCCCTTGTACCCGGCGAGCGCTGGAGCGAGCTGTTCCACGTCGAGGGTGACGGCAACGAGGAGAAGATCTTCGAGAGCAATGTCGCCTACAATCCCAATGTATCTTCCTTCACTGTAATGTACAACTATTCCACCTGGCAGCAGGCCAATATGTGGTGCTGGCGAGGTGACCGTTTCGCCCGTGTACCTATCCAGGTCGGTATGAACAAGAACGGCTGGGGCGGACTCGGCGTCAATGTCGATTTCGCCAGGGAATTCGTCGCGAACGACGGAGACTCCTACAGGCGCAAGGGTTCCATCCTTTCCTACGACGAGGTCCTGTACGAGCTTGACTACACCCAGGATGTCGATGAGAACAATGCCAAGTGGACTGTCAACGGCCAGGAAGTCGTTGGTCCCAAGACCCAGGATCCCCTCAGGGGTGTCAGCGACCTCCGCGGCGTCTATGGCAACGGCGAGTATCTGCAGTACAAGAGAATCGTCAGCCCCAACGACGTCAAGGGACACTCCGGCTGGAGCGAGGCGAACTATCTCTTCTTCCGCTATGCTGAAGTCCTCCTTATGTATGCTGAGTGCTGCGCCCGCGTCGGCGATACCGACGGAAGCGGCCTCAAGGCCCTGAATGACATTCAGAGGCGTGCCGGCGGCACCGCCCCTGTCACCTCTCTCACTCTCGAGAACGTCAAGAGGGAGAAGAAGTTCGAGCTGTGGACAGAATGCTGCCGCTACGCCGACTGCCTCCGCTGGGGCGACCTCGACGGCATGAAGAAGGCAGGTTCCGAGGTCCCTACCCTCAAGGACAGTTTCTTCTATGCTGAGAATCCTACTCCCGAGCATCATGCTGTCGTGACCATGCACAACTTCAACGACGATCCCGCTTATGGCAACGGCAAGGAGCACGGCTTCAAGACCGGCAAGCACGAGCTCTTCCCGTTCCCGGATCTCGAGACTTCCATCAATCCCAACATAGTTCAGAATCCCGGTTGGTAATAATATTGGTTAATAGGGAATTATCATGTATCACTGGGTAAAAACTATCCTTTGCCTTGTTTCGGCTTCTCTTCTTTCCCTGCAGGCTTTCGCCGCAGGGGAAGGGGAGAGGGCGGAGCTCGGCCATTACTTCGCTCCCGCTACAGCAGAACCTACTACTCCGGACTCTGAAGGCTTCATACGCAGGTGGACTATCCTGGAACCCATTGCCAAGAATTTCAGCAGCAATGCCCAGCTCACGGACAACTTCCTCATGGAAACCATGTCCGAGGAATACTTTAAGGACCAGTTCACGGTCATACCCGTGGACGGTTCCAAAGTCAAATATGGCAAGTCGACCCTCCTGTGGCACTCGCTTGACTCAAAGAAATTCTTCATCAACCTGTTGCGCTTTGCCGAAGGCTATGGCAAAGAGTATTTCCAGCAGATGTACTGGGCTGTGGCCATCATCGACTGCGAAGAGGATATCGAGGATGTCCGGCTGGCGGGCGGAGTGAACTCCGGAGCCGTCTGGTATCTGAACGGTGAGGAGGTCCTCAGGCTCACCAACGACCGTGACCTTATCGTGGACGACTGCATGTCGCAGAGGTTGACGCTCAAGAAGGGCAGGAACATCCTCCGCGGAGCAGTGCTCAACGGCCAGGGAATGGCCACATTCTGCCTGCGTTTCGTTGACGGCAACGGCCGCCCCGTCACAGGCTATACGCTTTCTTGCGAACTCCCTAAAAAGAAGAAGTGATATGAAGAAGACAGCATTAACTGCCCTCACGGCATTGTTCCTCTCCATCGTGGCTTCCGCACAGATAGGGAGTCCATACATTCATGACCCTTCCACCGTCGTCGAATGCGACGGCAAGTACTATACTTTCGGAACCGGCAGCGGAGGCCTTATCTCCGAGGACGGTTGGAATTGGCACAGCGGCGGAGTCCGCCCCGGCGGCGGAGTCGCCCCCGATGCTATCAAGATCGGCGACCGCTATCTCGTCGTCTATTCTACCGGCAATGGCTCCGGCCTCCGTTACAGTTCCCACGTGTATGCGATGTGGAATAAGACGTTGGATCCCGAGTCCCCTGATTTCGAGTACTCCGAGCCGATGGACCTTGGCGGGTCGAACGGTTATGAGGATTGTGACGGCATCGATCCCGGCCTGATGATGGGCCCCGATGGCAGGCTTTGGCTTGTCTACGGCACCTATTTCGGCTATCTGCGCATCAAGGAACTCGATCCCAAGACGGCTCAGCCCATCAGCGAGCCTGTCGATGTAGCGCTCTCCTGCGAAGCCGGAGAGATGATGTACAACGACGGATGGTACTATCTGCTCGCAACCCACGGCACCTGCTGCAGCGGGGTCAACTCCACGTACGAAATCATCGTCGGCCGTTCCAAGAACCCTACCGGTCCTTATGTGGACAATGTAGGCCGTGACATGATCCATGGAGGAGGAAAGCTTGTTCTCGCTTCCGAGCCCCGCCGTATCGGCGCCGGCCATTTCGGCCGTTTCATCGTCGGCGACGGCATTGAGAAGATGTCGTTCCATTTTGAGGGTGATCTCGACCGCAGCGGAAGGAGCGTACTTGCCATTCGTCCGCTCATGTGGAAGAACGGCTGGCCCGTGGCTGGCGAACCTTTCGAGAACGGAGAGTACAGCCTTGTCTCAGAGAGAAGGGGTTATGCCCTGGAACTCGCCGTCAATAATGTCCCGATGGCCGGTGGCATGAGAGGTTTCAACCGCAACGGTGACGACAACGTCGTGGCCCTTGAGGACCAGAAACTGGAAGATGTCGTTGGCACATGGCCGAAGGGCGAGATCGCTCTCCGCATCGGGCCCGAACTCTTCAGGCCTCACCAGGCATGGGAGATCACCGAAGTCCCCGAGCTTGGCGGTTACATCGGCGGTGCATATTGCAAGATCACCATCGCCGGGACCGGCCGTGCGCTTGCTGCGACTGCAGACAAGGAGATCGTCACGGTGCCCGAATTCACCGGCGCTCCCGAGCAACTGTGGAGAATCGACCGTCTGACCGACGGAACCTACAGGATCATGCCTAAATCCGTTCCCGGTACGGACGAGGAGCTCGTTCTCGTCTCCGTTGCCGACAGCACGCCGTCACTTGGCGTATTCAACCCTGACAGCGACAACTCCAAGTGGAACCTTGTAAGACATTGATACAATGAAAAGAAGTTTCAGAATCCTTCTGCTCCTGGCTTTGATGGCAGTCACAGCAGTCCAGGTGCAGGCGCAGAAGAAGAACTCCAAGATCGACGTGGCAGAGGCGCTGAAAGGCTATTTCAAGCCCGTCACCACTCCTTCGGCCACTCCGGATGCGGAAGGGTTCATCCGTCGCTGGATGATACTCGAGCCGATCAGCAAGCCCAATCCCACGAACAGGGTTTTTACGGACTCCTATACCCGTGAGAATCTCAGCGTGGAGTACTTTCCTGACCAGCTGACAGTCCTTCCCAAAGACGGAGACAAGGTCAAGGTCACCATGGAGTATCAGCCTCCGGTGAACCTGAGCTCGAACCGTCCCGCAGCCCAGCCGCAGCAGGACCAGCCGAAATTCGTGAAGGCGACATTGACCTGGCACGCCCTTGACAGCGACCATTTCTTCGTCAAGCTCTTCCGCTTCGCTACCGGCCTCGACAAGGACCGTTACGGCGTCATCTTCTGGACCGTGACCGTCATCAACTGCGAGGAAGACATCGAGAACGTCAGGCTTGCAGTCGGCTCGAACAAGGCTGCGAGATGGTGGGTCAACGGCGAGGAGGTGCTGCTGCTGGCGGGTGACCGCCACATGGGCGTCGACAGCGCCGTGTCCGACCGTGTCACCCTGAAGAAAGGTAAGAATATCCTCCGCGGCGTCACCATGAACGGCCCCGGCATGAGCGAGTTCTGCGCCCGTTTCATCGACGATACGGGGAAGCCCGTCACCGGATATACCATTACGTGCAACTGATAATCAAAGGCTTGAATCATGAAAAGAACGATAATCATTTCCATAATGCTCCTTGCCGGAGTATCGTTGCACGCCCAGACGGGTGCTCCCTATATCCATGATCCGTCGTCCATCGTAAAGAGCGACGGCAAATACTTCACCTTCGGTACCGGTGGCGGTGGCCTCATCTCCGAGGACGGCTGGAACTGGCACAGCGGGGCCGTAAGGCCCGGCGGCGGTGCCGCTCCGGACGCCATCAAGATCGGAGACCGCTATCTTGTCGTCTATGGTACGACAGGAGGTGGAATGGGTGGCGGTCACGCCAGCAAGATCATGACGATGTGGAACAAGACGCTCGATCCGGATTCCCCGGACTTCGCTTACTCCGAGCCCGTGATGGTTTGCGAGTCGCTTGTGGATGAGGACTTCAACGCCATCGATCCTGGCGTCCTGCTGGATCCGACCACAGGCAGGCTCTGGCTTACTTGCGGTACTTATTTCGGACATATCCGCCAGGTCGAGCTCGATCCCAAGACCGGATTCCGTGTAGAGGGCAATGAAGCCATCGACGTCGGAAGGAACATGGAAGCTTCGACCATGATGTACCGTGACGGTTGGTATTACCTTCTCGGTACTCACGGAACCTGCTGCGACGGAGTCAACTCCACCTACAATATCGTGGTAGGACGCTCGCGCAACGTCAACGGACCGTTCATCGACAATGTCGGACGTTCCATGATCCAGGGCGGCGGCAAGTCCGTCGTCACTACCGAAGGCAGGCTTGTAGGCCCCGGCCATTTCGGACGTTACATCGAGGAGGAAGGCGTTGAGAAGATGTCTTTCCACTGGGAGGCCGACATGGACCAGAGCGGCAGGAGCGTACTGGCTATCCGCCCGCTCCTGTGGAAAGATGGCTGGCCGGTGGCCGGCGAGGCTTTCCACGAGGGTACCTATGAGATCCAGTCTGTCCGAAGCGGCTACGCCCTTGAACTTGAGGTGGACTTCGTCCGCGCCCAGGGCGCCATGCGCGGCTTCGGCAGGGGCAATGAACCTCAGCCCAACGTCGTCCTTGAGGAACAGAAACTCGAAGAGGTAGCCGGTACTTGGCCGGAAGGCGTCATCGGGGCCAGGAACGGCTACTATATGGGCAGGCCTTGGCAGAGGTGGAGCGTTATCCCCGTTCCCGAGGCTGGCGGCTATCTCGGCGGTCCTTACTACAAGATCGTCATCGCGGGTACTGACCGCGCCCTTGCTGCAAATGACAAGGCCGAGGTCGAGACCGTCCCGGCATTCACCGGCGCTCCCGAGCAGCTCTGGCGTATCGACCAGCTGACTGACGGAACTTACCGCATCATGCCGAAGTCCATCCCAGGACACGACGAACCCTATGCTCTCGTTTCCCTTGGTGACTGCTCTCCGACGCTTGCTCCGTTCGATTTCAAGAGCGACAATTCCAAGTGGGATTTCAGATGTTATTCACCTGTTAAATAGACCTGTATGAAAGCTTTCAACAGAATAGGCATCGTCCTGGCAGCCCTGATTGCCCTCATCTCCTGCGCTTCCGCACCGAAGGAGCCAGCCGAGATACCGGGACTCAAGGATGTTTACAAGGACGCCTTCAAGATCGGTGCTGCCGTCAGTTCGTTTGAGGTGAGCGGACGCAACCCTGAATATGAGGCATTGATCCTCAAGCATTTCAATTCGCTTACCCCGGGCAATGAACTCAAGCCCGAGTCCCTTCATCCCAGACCGGATGTCTGGAACTGGGAACGCGCCGACCGCTATGTCGACTTTGCCAAAGAGCATGGGATGTTCACTATGGGACACACGCTGTGCTGGCACAACCAGACTCCCGAATTCTTCTGGAATGATGAGAAGGGCAATCCCAAGAGTCACGATGAGCTCGTAGAGACTCTCCGGAGCTATATCGAGACCGTCTGCACCCACTTCAAAGGCAGGGTAGACGCGTGGGACGTCATCAATGAGATCGTCTCCGAACAGGGCGGATACCGCGACAAGGGCTGGGTCCACGCTTTCGGTGGCGAGGAGTATGGTGACGAGATCGTCAAGACAGTTTTCCGCTTCGCCGAGCAGTATGCTCCGGACACCGAGCTCTACTACAACGAGTTCAATGTATGGCGTCCTTCCAAACTTGAGGGTGTCCTTCACATCGTGAAGATGCTGAAGGAAGAAGGCATCCGTATCGACGGCGTCGGCATCCAGGCTCACTGGGGACTCAACTATCCGAAGAACCAGTATGTGGTGGATGCTATCGAGAAGATCGCTGCACTGGGCGTGAAGGTGATGATCACCGAGATCGACATCGACGTGCTCCCTCTTACCAGGGAAGGCCAGGTCATCGGCCAGGTCATGTCGGATCCTCAGTTCCAACTCGAGGAGTTCAAGGAATACCTTGATCCGTATAGGGATGGTCTCCCGGCAGAAGTTGAGAAGCAGCTCGCCGACAGGTATGAGGAGCTATTCAAGATCTTCTACGACCACCGTGACGTGATCGACCGCGTTACTTTCTGGGGCGTCCAGGATGGAGGCTCATGGAAGAACGGTTATCCGGTTCCCGGCCGTACCAACTATCCGTTGTTATTCCGCAGGGACCTTACACCGCACGATGCGTTCTATCGTGTGATTGCGATACCCAAATAAAAAAACGGGAGCTTCGAAAGCTCCCGTTTTTTATTGTTTCTTATAAGGTTTCAGGATTGAGGCGTACTTCTCAAGCAAGGTCCGCACGGCCTTGGCGTCTCCGCTTCTCCTCAACTGCTCAACCTGCCATGTCGGGGCTTCGTACATAGGGGCGAGCTGAGCCGACTCGAGCATGTTGGCTCCCACTTCTGCGATGTGGATGCCTGTCTCGAAGTCCTTCGCTCCGTCTTTCTTCCACTGGTCGAAACGGGTGAGGAAACTGCCGATCTTGTCCTCCCTGTCAGGGAAATAAGGGAACGGATCCTCCCTGTTGCGGAAATAGCCAAGGATGGCGGCTGGGATGGAAGGATCGCGGACGGTACCGTCTTCGTAGAATACACCGTGTACCGTGCCCCAGCCTTTCTCGACGATCATGAGCTCCCAGATGCACCAGCCCATGTCTGCCTTCATGTGCTCCTCGAGAGTCACGTCATAGGGATTCGCACGTGCGATGCAGCCCATTTCTCCGTTGAAGACCTGCTTGCCGACGCTGGCCGCGAAAGCTTTAGCCTTGGCGATGGTGTCGCGGACCATGTCCCGGGTCTCCGAATAGTTGTGGAACTGCAGGATGTCCGCATAGTCGGCCATTTCGATCATGCAGGAGACCTTCTCCATGCCAATCGTAAGGGGAGTGTCGGGATCCTTTTCCTTGAACAGCCTGTATATCAGCTTGCAGTTCTCGAAATTGGACTCCTTCATCCTCCTGTTGAGGTCGGGCTCGTTCATCAGGTCCCACATCATCAGGCTGGGCTCGTCCTTTAGGGCCGCCACGAGGAAGTCTACCCACTCATCGGCCTGCGACAGCAAGGTCGAATCACGTGTCCAGCGTCCGCTGCCGACGACAGGGACGAAGCCGATGCCGCGCGCCTCACAACGCTTGGCGAAGTCCCTGAGCCTGGTCGTCAAAGTGTCACCCAACTCTGTGAAGCACTGGTAAGGAACGAATACGCGCGCCATGTTGAGCTTGAGACCCTGGGCGAGATCAAGATCGAAATCTATGACGGACTCGTTGTACTTCACCCAGGTGTCGACATGGTGGCGCGGCTCTGCCACGGTCGCGGGAGTATAGTTGAAACCGCGTATCGTGGTACAGTCGATGGCATACTTGTCAACTTTCTGAACAGGTGCGGAGCAGGAAAGGAGGCCTGCCCCCCAAAGTGCCAAAACTAATAAACTTTGTCTCATGATGGTATATATTGATTGATCATTTGTTCGAGTTGCATCTTGCTGTGTAGAAATCTCTAAGGTCATTCCACCTGTAGTAGGGGAACATGTCGGTGGCAATGGGGAGGGAAGCCTCGAAACCGTTGAGCATGCACTTCACAAGGACGGGATCCGCCTTGAGCTGTTCGAGTGCCGGAACGCCTTGCGCGAGGCACGTCAATGCAGCCAGCAGGAAGAGGAATGAGAGAAGTGGTTTTTTCATAGGGAGTTCCATAGCCTTAGTGTCGTTGTCTGTGTAAAGATACGCAATCTGACTTTAAAACAAAAACGCCAATCCTTGAAAATGTGCCGCGGAATGAGTATATTTGGAGAAAACCACATTTATTATGACATCACCTTCATCAGCCTGCGGAAGGCAGGCAAAGACCATTTACGTTGACATCAACGCCCCTGCGGGGGGAGACGGATCAGTCAATAATCCTTTCAAGCATATCAATGATGCTGCTCAAGTCGCCCTTCCCGGCGACGAAGTGCTCGTCGCACCGGGTATCTATCGCGAGTATGTCGATCCCAAGAATGCGGGCACCGAGGATGCGCGTATCACATACCGCAGTGCGGAGCCTCTCGGAGCCGAGATCACCGGTGCAGAGATTATCAAGGACTGGAAGCCTTTCAAGGGCAATGTCTGGGTATGCCGCGTGGACAACAAACTCTTCGGTGACTACAATCCCTATACGACATTCGTAGGAGGCGACTGGTATTTCGCGCCACCTACCAAGCATACGGGTGCAGTATATCTCAACGGCCGCCAGCTCTATGAGGCCGACACGCTGGAGGATTGCATCAAGGGAGAGGTGTTCAAACCCTCCTGGGAGCCGGAAAGGACCATCTATAAGTGGTATTCCGAGCAGGATGGCGGCTATACGGTCATATATGCTAATTTCCAGGGACTGGATCCCAATGCGGAGCAGGTCGACATCAATGTCCGGAGGCGTTGTTTCTTCCCCTCGAAGACAGGTGTAGGATACATCACCTTCACTGGCTTCAAGGTGGACAAGGCCGCCACGACCTGGGCCCCGCCTGCAGCGTTCCAGGACGGAATGGTCGGCCCCCACTGGTCAAAGTGCTGGATCATCGAGGATTGCGAGATATCCGACAGCAAGTGCTGCGGCATCTCTCTCGGCAAGTATCTCGACCCCGAGAATGACCATTTCTTTACCACCAAGTATGTCAAGAGTCCCACCCAGATGGAGCGCGACACTGTCTGCCGCGGCCAGTATCACGGGTGGCTCAAGGAGAATATCGGCCACCACATTGTCCGCCGCTGCCACATCCACCACTGCGAGCAGACCGGCATCGTCGGCCGCATGGGATGTGTCTTCAGCACCATCGAGGACAACCATATCCACAACATCAACAACATGCAGGAGCTCGGCGGAGCCGAGATCGCCGGTATCAAGCTTCACGCCGCCATCGACGTGACTTTCCGTCGCAACCACATCCATCATTGCACCATGGGCATCTGGTGCGACTGGGAGGCGCAGGGCACGCGCATCACCTGCAACCTCTTGCACGACAATCATATACCTGACTCATGTCCCGAGGCCAGCAGCATGATGGCCAATCAGGATATCTTCGTCGAGGTAGCCCATGGCCCGACCCTTATCGATAACAACGTCATGCTCTCCAAGTGCGCCATCCGCATGCCTACCGAGGGCGTCGCCTTCGTACACAATCTCTGTCTCGGCTCCATAGCCGATGTCGGTTCCGGTACGGCCTTCTTTGTCAAGGGCAACAAGGAGGAGCGCTATACCCCGTATCACATTCCGCACCGCACGGAGGTGATGGGATTCATGACCATCCTTCACGGCGACGACCGTTTCTACAACAATATCTTCATCCAGCACTATCCTGCCGAGGACTCGCATTCGTCCGGAGACCTCGGCGGAGAGCAGCAGAGCATCAACCTCCGGTCCGGCACCTTCGTGTTCGACGGCTACCCGACTTACGAGGAATGGATCAAGCAGTTCCACCTGGAAGCCCCTGCCAACATGTATGTCTGCATGGAGCCGCATTTCAGCCATCTGCCTGTGTGGGCAGCGGGCAATGCCTATATCGGAGGCGCCAAGGCCTGGGAGAAGGAATCCGTCAAGCTCGTCAGCGAGAAGCCCGTCAAGGTGGAACTGGTGGAGAAGGACGGCGGATATTTCCTTGAGACCGACCTGTTCGATGCCATAGCATCCTTCAGGGGAGAGCTACTGGATACCGGCTGTCTCGGCAAGGCATTCGAGCCTGACCAGGCATTCGAGAATCCCGATGGAAGCCCCATCACTTTCAACGTGGATTACAACGGCAAGCCCAGGGGATCCGAGGTCCTTCCCGGACCGTTCGCCGAAGCCTCCGGCGAGATCAAGGTATTGTAGTCAAGACAATTAATAATAAACGATTGATAAAATGATCACTAAGAAACTTCTTGCACTTGCGCTGGCTTTTGTCGCCGCCGGTGCGCTCTGCTCAGCCCAGACCGACCAGCTCCAGGTCATTGAAAACGGAGGAACGGGAGAGTACAAGTCCGCTGCCATAGGCGACGCCAGCCTTCCTACGCACATGATCTACCGTCCTCTGGACCTCAAAGGCTATGTAGCCGCCAACGGCAAGATTCCGGTACTCCTTTATGCCAACGGCGCCTGCGCCAACAACAGCCTCGAGATGAGCCGTCTCCTGAGTGAAGTCGCCTCGTACGGCTACCTCATCCTTGCCATCGGACCTTACGAGGACATGCCGGACGAGCGTTTCTACGAGCAGTGGAAAGGCGTGGTGAGAGGATGGTATCCCGAGACCAAGCCCGTAGCCATTATGGGGAACGGAGAGAGGCTGACCCCTTACACCGAGGCTGAGCTGGCGGCGCAGGCCGCCGAGCGCGAAGCCGCGCAGAAGGCCGCCGCCGCAGCTGCCAAGAAGAACAGGAACAAGAAGAACGCCGAACCCGCTCCGGCTCCGTTCCGTACATATGCCAGGCAGCTTCTGGAGGCTTTGGACTGGCTCACGGACCAGAATGCCAATCCCGAGAGTGAGTACTATCATCTCGTCGACCTTGAGAAGGTCGCCGCTATGGGACAGTCCTGCGGTGGCGCTCAGGTGCTCGCCGTCGCCCACGATCCCAGGATCAAGACCTGTATGATATTCAATTCCGGTATCGGTGAGATGTCGATGAGCGGTGCTTCCAAGGGCTCCCTCGCCAACCTCCACACTCCGATGCTCTACATCAACGGAGGTACCGCTGACGTCGCTTTCGAGAACGCCAACGGCGACTGGGGCAGGATTGCGGATGACATCCCTGTGGTGAAGATTTCCACCCTGGACGGTCATCACGGCACATATTACGAGAAGAATGCCGGCGCTTTCGCCGTCGTGGCCCGCATGTGGCTCAACTGGCAGCTCAAGGGCAAGACGGCCGACTCGGCCCTGTTCATGAACGACGAATACGAGAAGACCCTCTATCCCGAGTGGACCTTCGACAGGAAGAACTGGTAGGGCGGCGTGGTTTCACTGCATGCATTCCAGGTCTTCCTGATCGTGATGGCGCTGATCGCCGTCGTGGTGTTCATCAGCCTGTTCTTCGTCGACGCCGGATACGGGAAGTTCTACCAGCCGAAATGGGGCCCCGGATTGGGGAACCGTCTCGGCTGGATGCTCATGGAGGCACCTGTCTTCGTGGCCATGCTTCTGCTGTGGTGGCTTTCCGACCGGAGGACCGATCCGGTGCGGCTGGTGTTCCTTCTGCTTTTCGAGCTTCATTATTTCCACCGCTCATTCATCTTCCCGTTGCAGATAAGGGGGAACGGTACGATGCCCCTCAGCATCATATTGATGGGGGCACTGTTCAATACCCTCAACGCGCTCATGCAGGGCGGATGGATATTCTACCTGTCTCCGGCCGAATATTATCCTTCCAACTGGTTGGGAAGCCTGCCTTTCCTTTTCGGAACAGCCGTATTCTTCTACGGGATGGCGGTCAATATCCGTTCGGACTCCATCATAAGGAATCTTCGCAAACCGGGAGATACGGCGCACTACCTGCCTAAAGGCGGGATGTTCAAGTATGTGACCAGCGCCAATTACTTCGGCGAGTTCGTCGAGTGGACAGGCTTCGCCATCCTTACTTGGTCCTGGTCCGGTGCGGTATTCGCTCTCTGGACCTTCGCCAACCTCGCTCCGCGTGCTGCCCGCATCCACGACATGTATGCGCGTGATTTCCCCGGCGAATTCGATCCGGAAAAGACCAAACGGATCATTCCCTTTATCTTCTGATGAAAATGCAAGCTATTGAATCAGATATCTTTACTCCGGTAAGTATAGGCCCTGTCACCCTTCGCAACCGCATCATCCGTTCGGCTGCATTTGAGAACATGGCCTATGGCAACAGGCCCTCGAAGGACCTGATGGACTATCATGTCGCCGTTGCCAGGGGAGGAGTCGGGATGACCACATTGGCATATGCCTCCGTGAACCGGAGCGGACTGTCGTTCGACGGACAACTGTGGATGCGTGAGGAGATCGTACCCGAGCTGAAGGAGATCACCGACGCCGTGCATGCCCAGGGGGCGAAGGCATCTATCCAGCTCGGGCATTGCGGCAACATGACGCACAGGTCCACCTGCGGATGCATGCCCGTAGGGGCGTCGGGAGGATTCAACCTTTATTCTCCGACATTTGCGCGTGCGTTGCGCGAGGAAGAGATAGATGCTCTGGTGGACGATTTCGGCGACGCAGTCTGCCTGGCGCGCCGGGCTGGTTTCGACTGCGTCGAGATCCACGCCGGCCACGGCTATCTGATCAGCCAGTTCCTCTCTCCTTACACCAACCACCGGCATGACCGTTTCGGGGGTTCGCTCGAGAACCGCATGCGCCTGATGCGCATGGTCATCCAGCGCGTAATGAAGGAGGCGGGAGACGATATGGGAGTGCTGGTCAAGATGAACATGCACGACGGCTTCCGCAGGGGAATGCAGCGTGCGGAATGCCTGGAGGTCGCAAGAGAGCTCGAACGGCTCGGCGTCCATGCCATCGTCCTTTCTGCGGGATTCGTGAGCAAGGCGCCTATGGAAGTGATGCGCGGAGCCATGCCCATCCGCACCCTGGCGCATTACATGGACATGAAGAAGTTCTGGTGGCTCAAGGCGATGGTACGCCTGTTCGGGCATGTGATCATCCCCACTGTCCCGTACAAGGACGCTTATTTCCTGGAAGACGCCTTGGAGTTCCGCAAGGCGCTCAGCCTGCCGCTGGTCTATGTCGGCGGCATGGTGTCGCGCGAATCCATCGAGAAAGTGCTCGGCTGCGGATTCGCGGCCGTGCAGATGGCGCGGGCGCTTGTCCGCGACACCGATTTCGTCAATAAGCTGAAGAGCGGTGAGGTGGAGCGCAGCGAATGCCGCCACTCCAACTACTGCATCGGCAGGATGTATACCCTGGAAATGAAATGCAACCGCTGCGCGGGCGAACTGCCGCCCGCACTGCGCCGCGAGATTGACAAGGCTGAGGAGAGATGGTCGCACTGATCACGGGTGGAAGCTCCGGGATGGGGCTTGAATTCGCCCGCGGACTCGCAGCCCGCGGGTATGATTTGCTGCTCGTGAGCAACCGCGAGGACCAGCTGGCTTCCGCATCGGCGGAACTTTCGGCAGAGTTCCCGGTGAAGGTCAGGACTATATTCCAGGACCTTGCGCAGCCGAAAGCTGCAGATGAATTGTACTCCCGCTGTGCTTCAGAGGGGATACTTCCGGATGTTCTGGTCAATGACGCCGGAATGTTCTTTTTCAAGGAGTTGGGGGTGAAAGACCTGGACAGGGTGCAGGCGATGCTGGATTTGCATGTCAACACCGTCACGCGGATGTGCCTGCTCTTTGGCAGCGCCATGAAGGAGCGGGGGAGCGGCTATATCCTCAATGTCTCCTCCATGGCTGCTAGGCTTCCTGTTCCCGGCATCACTGTGTACTCCGCATCCAAGGCATATCTCCGCAGTTTCGGGCGCTCGCTCTCATATGAGTTGAAGCCCTACGGTGTAGGGATGACTACAGTCTGTCCTGCCGCGATCGCCACGCCTCTGTACAGGCTTGATCCGAAACTGATGAAGCTCGGGGTACGTGTCGGTCTCATCCGCACTCCGCGCTGGCTGGTCAGGCGCAGCCTCAGGGCGATGTACCGCGGAAGGAGGGTGCTGAGCCCTGCATTCATGAATGTCTGGCTCCCGGCCGTTATCGCAGCGCTTCCGGGACCGTTGGTCGCTTGGCTATGGAAAAAGTTAAAATAAGCATCCTGCTCCTTCTGGCGGGCGTCATGCCGCTGTCCGCGCAGCGTATCGAAAAGCTCAGGTTCGGGGATTTCGAGCATTGGACCGTGCGCCATATCAAGGAGTCCGCCATTCTCGGCGGTGAAGTGAAAACGCTCTATCTCCCGGGCCCTGCCGAGGTCATCGAAGGGAACAAGGTATATGACTATTCGAAGACGCCCTGGGCTAGCTCCAATGCGTATGCCAGGGTGTCCGGCGTGACCAAGACCAGCCTCTCGGTCGAGCCAGACAACGGCCCTTCCGGCCGTTGTGCCAAGCTCTCGACCGTATTCGCCTCCTGCCGCGTGGCCGGCGTGGTGGAGATCCAGGTGCTGGCCACAGGTTCACTGTACTGGGGAAAGATGTTCGAGCCCATCACGGGCGTAAAGGACCCTTATGCCAACATGGACTGGGGGATACCGTTTACCGGACGGCCGGACGCACTTCTGCTGGACTACAAAGCCTATCTTCCGGCCACTGGGAAGTTGGTCCGCGGGACCACTTTCCGCAAGACGGAGTTCGCAGGGGATGATCCCTGCCAGGTGCTCCTGCTGCTCCAGCGCCGCTGGGAGGACGCTGACGGCAATATACACGCGGAGCGTGTCGGAACTGCCGTCATGCGCATCGGCAGGAGCACGCAGGGCTGGGTCAAGGACTGCCGCATCCCCGTGCTTTACGGCGATGCCCGCACCCAGCCCGGCTACAAGTCCTATATGGGTTTGATCTCCGGCGAAAAGACATTGTATGCCGTCAACAGCAGGGGCAAGCGGGTACCCATACGCGAGGAAGGCTGGGCATCTCCTGACACGCCTTGCACCCACGCGGTCCTGCATATCGCTTCCGGTTGCCAGGGAGGTTTTACAGGCGCTCCCGGCAATACACTCTGGGTGGACAATCTAAGGATGGAATATGGGAAATAGGACGATAGTGACGGGCGCCTCCGGCGCGATGGGCGAGGCAGCGGTACGCGCTCTCGCCCGCGACGGCCGGAGCGTTGTAATGGCCTGCCGCAACCTTGAGAAGGCCGAGGCCGTGCGGAGCCGCATCCTTGCGGATCTGCCAGGGGCCGATATCTCCATCGGCCGGCTCGACCTCTCCTCGCTCGACTCCGTCCGGGCTTTTGCCGACAGCCTCGGCCAGGAACCGGTGTCCGGGCTTTTCAACAACGCCGGCGTTATCAGCCGTGGCTATTCGCTTACCGGTGACGGTCTGGAGAACACGTTCGCTGTCAATTACTTCGGGCCGTTTCTGCTTACCCGTCTCCTGTTACCATTAATGGATCCGGAGGCGAGTATCGTGAACATGATTTCGCTGACATGCCGGTACGTTTCCGTGACCGAAAAATCGCTGCGCCCCTCGGCTGATGAATTCTCACAACTCGGGACCTATGCCCGGTCGAAACTTGCCTTGCTGCGGTTTTCCCGTGAGCTCGCCCGGCGCAATCCCGGGCTCCATATCAACCTTGCCGACCCCGGCATCGTCAATTCCAACATGATAGACCTCGGGCACTGGTTCGACCCTCTGGCCGACATCCTGTTCCGCCCGTTCTGCAAGTCTCCCGAAAGGGGAGTGCAGCCTGCCCTTTTGGCCCTTGCCTCAGACGCGCGGAACCGTTATTTCGTCGGAAGGAAGAGCATGGACATCCCTGCACGGTTCGATGACCCCGACCTGGACCTCCGCCTTTGGGAAGAAACCGAACGTATACTTTCAATGTAGTATGGATTACATCGCCCGGAGGCTGGAACGGAAGGCTCTCCCCTCGAAATTGAGAACAACTAAATTCTGTTATAAAATGAAAAAAGCTTTAGTATTGACTCTGCTGGCATTTGCTGCGATAGCCGCATCTGCGCAGACAAAGAAGGTTTCCATCCTGGGAGACTCCTATTCAACCTTCAAGGATTACAATCCCGAGGGATATGCTCCGTTCTATCCCGACCCGAACAATGACCTCAAGGAGGTGGAGCAGACATGGTGGAGCCTCTTCATCAAGGAAAAGGGCTATCAGTTGGAGAAGAACAATTCCTGGGGCGGCACCACTATCTGCGGAACCGGCTTCTTCAACAGGGACGTGAGTGCGTCATGTTTCCTGAGCCGCGTGGACATGCTCGGCGATCCAGATATCATCTTCGTGTTCGGCGGCACGAACGACGCCTGGCAGCGTTCCCCGATCGGTGAGTACCAGTATTCCGACTGGACGAAGGACGACTGCAAATCTTTCCGCCCTGCTTTGGCCTGTCTGCTGGATACCCTGCAGAAGCTTTATCCCAAGGCTGTTATCTATTCGTTGCTGAACTCGGAGCTCCGCGAGGAGATTAACGAGTCCATGCGTGTCGTCTGCCAGCACTATGGCGTCCCGCTCATCGAGTTGCATGATATTGACAAACAGAACGGACACCCTTCCATAGCCGGTATGGAAAGCATCTGCGAGCAGATCCTGGAGGTGACTGACGGCCCTGCGCCGGACATCGTCGCTGAGGCATTGTCCGGAAACGGCAAGCTGGACATGAATGCTTTCAACTGGACGCGCGAGCCTGCGGGATGCGAGGTCAAGGGGGACAAACTGTATGTTACAACTGCTCCCCACACGGACCTTTGGCAGCGTACGTACTATCATTTCCGCAACGACAATGCACCTGTGTTCCAGATCAAGACCAGGGAGAAATACTTCAGTTTCGTCGTCAAGACGGACTTTTCGCAGAGCCATCATCGTTTCGACCAGTGCGGCATCGTGATGTATCTGAACAGCGACAACTGGCTCAAGGGCTCAGTAGAGTACGAGAATGAGGAGTTCCAGCATCTGGGCAGCGTGGTCACCAACAACGGCTGGTCCGACTGGGCCACCACGGCCATACCGGCCAATGTGAAAACCATGTGGTACCGTTTCTCCCGCAGGGGGGATGACTTCTGCATCGAATGTTCCAACAACGGCGTGGATTTCAGCCAGATGCGCATCTGTCACATGGATGCTGCTTCCGACAGGATAAGCTTCGGTATCTATGCCTGCTCACCTGAGGATTCCTCTTTTACAGCTGTGTTCTCGGACATGAAGGTTACCGAGTGTATGTGGAAGGCCCACGACGGCCAGCAGCCGGACGCGGAATAAAGAGACTCTACAGCTTGCGTTTGTGAAGCGGGATACCAAGTCCCAGGACTATATTGTGGTTAAGTTTGGAGAGAGGACCCAGCTGGGGTGTCATCTCTGAGACATATGCGTCCGTCCCGACGAAGAATTGTAGTACGTCGGTATTGACGAGCGCTGCCGCTCCGTATGACATACCGTATGAGTTCAAGCCGGCGGTCAGCGGATCTACAGAATTCTTCTTCTTGTCCTGTGGGATGAACATGACCACTGACCCGAGAGCGCTGGCGGGATTGAGTTTATATGCGTACATATAGCCGTCCAGGAAGTATCCTCCACGGAAATTCTGCGCATTCAGGACGCCAGCCATTGCAAGGAATACCGCTATGGTGATGATGTACCGTCTCATCTTCATTCCTCCTTCCCTGTGAACAGCTTTACGAACTTGATAATGGGGTTGATGATCGAGATCCATTCCGGCGATACAGGGACGCCTTCGGGAATGTTCAGGCTAAGAGAATTGATCTCAAGCACCTCATCCTTGGTGACAGTGTGTTTCTGTCCGGCCTTCTGTACTCGTCCACTTTGACCCCAAGATAATCTATCATTGTCGCTTCCACGGTGAAGGAAAAGGGAGTGGTGTTGGCGATGTCCATATCGATTACCAAGCCGAAAGGGGAGTCAAGATCGATCCTGTTTTTCATCTTCAGGCCTTTGAGATAGAACTGGAACGCCAACTCGGGGTTGTCGGTGAAGTCAAGCACTATGTTGCCGTTTTCGTCAAAAGAGATGTAGTCGTTGCCCAGCAGAACCATATGCGTGTCGACAGGCCGGTCGAGGTCGTAATCCCTGTCTATCTTGCAGGATGTGGCCAGAACTGCCACTACGGCAAGGCAAAACAGAATAGTACACTTTCTTTACAAAGCTGCCGGAATGCAGTGGCAGAATGCATCAAAGACACCCACACCGGACGTCGTACTTTCATCGTCACCACCCTGTCCTTGGGCATCTCGCCGAACGTCGTGGATGAAGTAGAGGAGTGGCTCTATTTTGCATTCAAAATGACCAGAACGTCACCAGCGAGTGTTCGAGTCTCTCCAGAAGGTATGATATCCTCCCCATTTCTGCGGATGAGCAGGACCAGACTCTCTCCGGATAATTCTCCAATGGTGTGACCATCGCGTTTCCCGCCTTTTTTGACCGTCTTTTCTACAAGATATGTCTTCGTGTCTTCGAAGGTCTTTGTCACCACGATGACCTTATCGCCGGCTTGGAGGATTGTGTCTCCGCGCGGGATAAGACGTTCTCCTTTTCTGAGCACCAAGGCCAGAAGGACATTTTTCGGGAGACCGATGTCCATCACCCTTTTGCCGTTCCAGCTGCTTTCTGGGACTATATCGATGCTGCCAAACTGCATCTGTGTTCCCTCTGAGTAGTCATTGAAGGTTCTCATAACATTGGCGTTCTCATCAACCATATCCAGTTTCCTTGCCACCCGCGGAATCAGAGAGCCTTGTATGGAGATTGAGAGAAGAACCAAGCAGAAGACGATGTTGAAGATGTCGTTCTCCACAAGAGGGTTGTCGGTCATGGCCATGATGGCGAACACGATGGAGGCCGCTCCTCTTAGCCCCACAAAAGCAACCAGCACCTGTTGTTTGAATCGATATTTCCGGAATGGTGTGAGGATGCTCATAACAGACAGGGGCCTGGCGACCAGAAGCATGAATGCGAAAATAGCGAGAGCCGGGAGAATTGCCCGGTGGAGAAACAGTGGACGAGCAAGCAGACCAAGCAGGAAAAAGATGAGCACTTGCATAAGACCGGTGACTCCATCGAAGAAATTTACCAACGCTTTTTTCCCGGGGAAATCACTGTTTCCCAGCATAATGCCCACGATGTATGCACTCAGATATCCATTCCCTCCGATTAGATCGGGAATGGCGTATGATAGGATTGCGACAGAGAGAATGAACAATGAATCGTAGCCTTCTCCTTTGATTCGAAAACGCTCCAAAATCCAGGAGGCGAGTTTGGCGATGCCGACTCCGCATCCAGCCCCGAATGCCAGTTGCGCAAAGAGCATCCATGAAATGCCAATCCCTGTCGCATTTCCATTCATAATACTTAGCATCAGCGCAGTGAGCATGTAGGCAAAGGGATCGTTGCTACCGCTCTCCATCTCCAGTATTGGGGCGGTATTGTTCCGGAGTCCCAACTTTTTAGACCGGAGTATGGAGAAAACGGAAGCAGCATCGGTAGAACTCACAACGGAGCCAAGCAGAAAACTATCTCCCCATCCCCACCGAAGGGCAAAATGACAGAACAAACCTGTCAGGCCCGCTGTGAGGATTACACCCAACGAAGCCAATAGCGTTGCTTCCCTTACAACTGGTTTGGCAGAATCCCATCGTGTGCCGAATCCGCCATAAAACATAATGAATATGAGGGCTACGGTACAGGTTTCCTTGGCGAAGACGTGATCTTCGAAATGCAGAGGCACCAGGCCATTATTGCCGAAGATCATTCCTAGCACGATGAAAGCCAGGAGGGTGGGGATGCCGATTCGGGCAGAGACATTGTTCAGCCAAATGCACAGCAGGATGATGATTCCGATGAGGATGAGGAAGAGAGTGATCATTTCTTGTCTATAGCAAAGGATTCCAGAGTGGAGACTTGCCGCATTGTTACTTCATAAAGGGGGTATTCAATTCCATGCGAGAAGTCTACATAATCAAAGTATCGGGCAAACCCACGGTCTTCACCTTTGCGATAATAAACATCGACAAGGGCTCCACCTGGCTGCCAACTATGAAGGTCAACTGTGTCAATGCTGCCTTTCAGATAGGCCAGAATATCGTTCTTGTTCTCTCTTGAGAGAGAGATTTCCTTGAGCCGGAAAAGACCTTTCTGGCCTTCAAGCCGATAGCCGTGGTGATAGAAAGGCACCATCATTGCTCCGCAAAGGATGATGGTTGCTCCAAGACCGCCCCAACCTTCTCCCAGAAGGAAGCAGGCGGCTCCTGCCGCAAAGATAACCGTGAGAACCACGATATCCTGTGGCAGGAACGTTTTCTTTACCTGCTGCTCTTTCATAGTTTAGTGATGAGTTTTTCCGCTCTTTCACCGCGCAGTTCTACGATTTCCGTTGCGGGCTCATATGTGTAATTGGAAAAGTCAAAGAGTTGAGCATATGCAATGGGTGCCGTCGCATTGTAGAATACTTCCAGTCGGATAATACCGCCATTGATATTGGTTTTCACTTCAGGCTCGACATCCTTGCCTTCGAGGAACCCCTTCAAGGAGTCTTTACAAGAATGGGCAATATCAAAAGCCTCCTTCCGTAGAGCAACATCTTCCCCTTCCCGCGTATAGCCTTCTTTATAGAAGAGCAACATCAAGAGACCGCAGACGGCCAGGAAAATGCCGAGTCCGGCGTTGATGAAATAGAGGCCGATGCCGGCGGCCAGTACAATGGCAGATATGATTAGGTCCTTTTTTGTGTGAACCTTTTTGAATTTGATTTGCATGATTATAAGTTGATAAACAAATAAGTGTAATAGGCTCCGAAAACCAGGAGCATTAGTGCGCCTTCCCAGCGGTCGATCCGCTCTCTTCGGCCTGTGTAAGCCCAAAGGAGCAACAGGATCATACTTAGCGTGAGAACCAAAGCATCGACATATGTCACAGATGCTAAGGAAAGCGGTGTAATGAGGGCAGATGAGCCCAGAATCAGGAGGATATTGAAGACGTTAGAACCAAGGATGTTGCCGAGGGCCAGTTGGTCCCGTCCCTTGAGGGCGGCCACGAGACTGGTGGCCAGTTCCGGGAGGGATGTGCCTCCGGCCAGAATCGTAACGGCGATGAATTTGTCGCTGACACCGAGCATCCGAGCTAGATCCGTGGCAGAATTCACGAACAGATTGCCTCCGACTATCAGTCCGGAGAGCCCGGCAAGGACCATGAGAATGGCCAGCCACAGTTTCCGGGATTTGGATTCGGCTGCATCTTCTGCGGGTTTGCCGGTGACGAATGAATGGACTATATATGCAGCGAAAATGGCAAGGAGCAGCGCACCTTCCCAGCGGGAAAGACTGTCGGTCTGGCCGATGCCCCAAAGTGTGCGGTTCAGGCCTATCGCCAGATAGAGAACCGTAACAGCAAGCGTAAGCGGGATATCCTTCTTGCGGTTGTCCTGAGTCATAGTGACCGGGCATAACAACGCCGTAAGGCCCAATATAAACAGGACATTGAAGATATTGGAGCCGATAACATTGCCGACGGCGATATCGGCATTTCCCTCAAATGCTCCCGTGAGGCTTACCACGAGTTCCGGACACGAAGTCCCAAAGCCAACGATGGTGAGGCCGATTACGAATTCGCTGACGCCAGCCCTCCTGGCGATGGAGGAAGCGCCTTCAACGAGCCAGTCAGCACCCAGGACGATAAGCCCCAGGCCGACCAGCAGCCAGATAATTGTCATGATGGTTGTTCTGATTATTAGATAACTGTCCGATTGTCAAAAGAGCATTGACAATCTGCTATAGCCGGAGGCTGCAAATGGAAAACAGGTATCTATCAGAAATATACATTCCCGCCTGATGCACGATTGATTGGGCGAGGAATGGATGTAAATGGTTGTTATCAATGATTTTTCCACCTTTGATGATTCGAAAAGTGGAGCGTACCTGAGGTGAGGTCCGTTTTCCGGACTGGGTGACACGGATCGAAACAGAATTAGAATTGCCACCTCCTGCAAAAGTATATCCTTGCGCAGCCGTTATGCAGAGCTCCCTGTTTTGGGTATAATCTGCAGTCTTCTCTGTTGATTGACTTTCGGATACACTGTACCGCCCATTATCCTGTGAACTCGTATTAACTACCTCTGTTCTTCCTCCGGAGAGGAAGGAGAGTAGAAAGGATAATATGAGTACAACGAGTTTCATGCAGTGCAAAGATAACAAAAACCACCGGCGATTCAACTCTACTGCTCTCTTTTTTGATTGGATTGAGTGTTATTATTCCTTCTTGTAGCTTGTATCGAAATCTGAACTGACTTTAATAGAGTGTGATATCAAGGCCACCTCGATGACGAAGTTCAATGGGCTGTTAGAGAAAAATGATTAACTTCGCATAAAAGAACGTGCTATGGCAAAGAAGTCGCTGCAAACTACTCAAAAGGATGTCGCAAATTGCGACCACCTTCCTCAACTCTCGGTTGAGAGTCGGATTCTGACGATAAGGGATGTGCAGGTCATTCTTGACCGAGATTTGGCCGAACTTTATGGTGTCCAGACTGCACGTTTGAATGAGCAAGTCAAGCGTAACGCCCGTAGATTCCCAGAAGCTTTCCGCTTTCAATTGAATCAGCAGGAGACCGATGAACTTATCGCAAATTGCGATAGGTTTAAGACCTTGAAACATAGTTCTTTCTGCCCATACGCCTTCACGGAACAAGGGGTGGCTATGTTGTCAGCCGTGCTCCATAGCG
>Ga0310695_10001821_pt1 | contig 47864 bp, 39 predicted proteins | sample RumenRJG_04DNA_FD_203882 | JGI IMG/M metagenome (GOLD analysis project Ga0310695, IMG submission 203882) | Bovine rumen microbial communities from Lethbridge, Alberta, Canada - RJG_04 (v2) (version 2) | ecosystem: Host-associated > Mammals > Digestive system > Stomach > Rumen | place: Canada... | reverse complement strand
CTACACGGTATAGACGGTATACCTCTTGCTGCAAATGGCAACGATCCAGACTGGAACGAAGATAATCCTTACTTGTTTTCATCTCTTTTGGTAATTTAGGTATCAACCTTATTTACAAAAAGACAAAAACGCTCACAGCCGAGCCAAACAGCCTTACAGGACGGAAAAATGCCCACAAACAATGCAGAATACTCGCATATTTGGCGGCGAAACACATCTGCCGGCAAATAATTGAGTATTGAGAAACCCGTTGTAAGCATTTTTACAACTACAGCAAGCAGCCAGCCCACCCTCGCGGACAGGACTCTCATGCCGCAGCACCCACACCGAACAGAAATCATTAGCCTCGGAAAGTCAAATATTACAGCGTTTTATGCGTTAATATATTATGCTTGCCGTAGTCTGCCACAGACGTGCCCACGGTTTGCGAAACCGTAAAATAGGTAAACAAAACCGTAAATAGGATAAGCACCACGTGAGAAAAAAGCAGTAACTATGCAGTCGGAAAACGGATTAAAGCAAGAAAACAACATGGAATACGTAAGACTCGGCAACTCAGACCTTAATGTTTCGCGCATCTGCCTTGGCTGCATGGGCTTAGGCGACGCAACTATCGGACAACACTCGTGGACCATCGACGAGGAGCCCGTATGGGCATCGGCACGAAGAAACACTACAAACAAATAGCAAAGATACTATGAAAGCACTATCATTCATCGGCAAGGTGCTTCTGGCAACAGTATGCCTGACAGCCCTTTCGTGCGGCGGCGACGACCACACACAGGCCAGCGCACAGACTGCCGGAAGCGAAGACAACCCAACAACAAGCAAAATGTATATCACTATTGACGGAAAGACACAGAGCATCACCCTCGCCGACAATCAGGCGACCGAAGAACTCGTGTCAAGACTGCGAGACGGCGACGTCACAGTGGTGCTCAGCTCCTACGGCGACTTTGAAATCTGGGGTTCATTAGGCTTCTCGCTGCCAGCAAACGACCAGCAGATAAAGGGCGGTCCGGGCGACGTGGTGCTCTACAACAGCCACAACATCTGCCTCTTCTATGGCTCGAGCTCATGGAGCTACACACGCCTGGGCAAGATCGACGGACTATCGGAGAACGAGCTGAGAACCTTCCTCAAAGCCGGCGAAAGCGGCATTGCCGTCACGCTGTCGCTAAACGCCGGTGCATCAGGCACCGACAAGTAGTGCCCTAAGGACGCCCATGGAAAGTAAAAAACACCATAAAACCTAACAACTATGCAAGGAAACTTTTCTTACCACAATCCTACAAAGCTGTATTTCGGCGACGACGCGCTGAAGTACCTGAACGAAGAACTGGCTCAGTATGGCCCCACAGTGATGCTCTGCTATGGCGGCGGAAGCATAAAACGCAACGGCATATACGATGCCGTCAGCTCAGTGCTGCGCGAAGCAGGCAAGACTGTCGTCGAGGATGCCGGAGTGATGTCAAACCCCACTGTCGAGAAGCTGCGCGAAGGCGCACAGATGGCAAGGGAAAACAACGTTGACCTGATACTGGCCGTAGGCGGAGGCTCCACCATCGACTACGCCAAGGGAGTGAGCTGCGCCGCATGGTGCGACGAAGACCCGTGGCAGAAATACTACGTGCGCCAGGAAGAGGCCACCTGTCGCGTCATTCCCGTGGGCGCAGTGCTGACAATGGTGGGCACTGGCTCAGAGATGAACGGCGGCTCGGTAATCACCAACCGCACCGAAGGCATGAAGATAGGCAAGGTTTTCGGCTCGTATGCCTATCCAAAGTTCACAATTCTCAACCCGAAATTCACCTTCACCGTTCCCCAATATCAGATGGTAGCCGGCTTCTTCGACATTATGAGCCACATCATGGAGCAGTACTTCTCTGGCGAAGACGACAACACGAGCGACTATCTGGCCGAAGGACTGATGCGCTCACTCGTCCACAGCAGCCGCATAGCCGTTAAGAACCCGCAGGACTACGAAGCACGCTCCAACATAATGTGGACTGCAACGTGGGCTCTCAACACCCTGCTGAAGTGCGCAAAGACTCAGGACTGGGAGGTTCACATGATAGGACAAGCCATCGGAGCTCATACCAACGCCACACACGGCATGACGCTCGCCGCAGTGTCGCCGGCCTACTACCGCCACATACTCCCTTGCGCCACAAAGAAGTTCGCGCGATTTGCCGAAAACGTATGGGCTATTGAGCGCGGGACAAAAACCGACGAGCAGCTTGCAGCCGAAGGCCTGCAGGCACTCGAGGCATGGATGCGCGAGATTGGTGTGGTGATGAACGTTTCTGAGCTTGGCGTCACGCCGGATATGCTCGACAAGATAGCCGACAGCACATTCATTCTCACCGGCGGCTACAAGACTCTGAGCCACGAAGAAGTGGTGCAGATACTGAATGAAAGTATGTAATGTGCATTCACGGGCCGGCAAGTTCTTGGTCAGCTGAGAACTTGCCGGCTCTTTTGCTTGTCTACTTGTCAACTATTTCATAACTTTGCTCACCGTAAGACAGCAGAGTAACTGATTAAAACAAATAACATGAACACATTATTATCACGCTTGGCAGTAGCTACAGCTGGTATAGCCATGCTCTCAAGCTGCGACTACCCGGCCTTGAACAACGTTAGCTCGCAAGATGAAGACCCGTTGGAAACGGTTGCCGAGGATTTTGCCAGCGCACTATACAACTGGCAGTACGAGAAAGCATTGCAGATGGCCACGCCAGAGTCGGCAAAATGGCTGCAAATGGCTGCAAGTCAGATTACGGAAGACGACATCAATTACTTTAACGAGCAGGAAGAAAGCATTGATATAGAACTCAATAGCATCGACCAGCTCAGCGACACATCAGCCGTGGCAGAGTATCAGCTCGGCAACATGGTGGTGAAGGACCTGCTTGCCACCTCTCCCCGACTGGTATCCGACACCACTACCCACATCAACCTCGTCAAAAGACACAGCAAGTGGTTCGCCGACATGACCCGGTGAAACAGAAGCACGGGAACCGAAAAGGTGCAATTAACGCTGCGCCGGAGCTATTCTTTTAACAAGAACTTCGTCAATGTGGATAAATTTAGTAACTTTGCATCTCGAAACAGACAGAAATACGACAACTATATATTATGAGCAAACAAACTGAAAAGATTAAAGAGCTTATAGCCAAGCGCGAACAAGCTCGTTTGGGAGGTGGACAGAAGGCCATCGACAAGCAGCATCAACGTGGAAAATACACCGCACGTGAGCGTATAGAGATGCTCGTCGACGAAGGTTCGTTCGAGGAATACGATATGTTCAAGCTCCATCGCTGCCACAACTTCGGCATGGAAAAGAAGCAGTTCCTTGGCGACGGAGTGGTCGTTGGTTCGGCAACTATCGACGGCAGGCTTGTCTATGTCAGCGCACAAGACTTCACCGTGAACGGCGGATCGCTGTCCGAGACAATGAGTCAGAAGATTTGCAAGGTCATGGACATGGCTATGCAGAACGGCGCACCGATGATTTGCATCAACGACTCGGGCGGCGCACGCATCCAGGAAGGCATCTGCTCGCTGGCTGGTTACGGCGAGATATTCGAGCGCAACATCCTTGCCAGTGGCGTGATACCGCAGATCAGCGGTATTTTTGGCCCCTGCGCAGGCGGTGCCGTTTATTCTCCGGCTCTGACCGACTTCATTCTTATGATGGAAAACACCTCCTATATGTTCCTGACAGGTCCCGCTGTGGTGAAGACCGTTACCGGCGAGGATGTGGATGCAGAACACTTGGGAGGAGCTTCGGTTCATGCGTCGAAGAGTGGAGTGACCTCTTTCACCGCCAAGACCGAGGAAGAGGCAATGCAGATGATAAAGACTCTGCTGAGCTATATACCCAGCAACAATCAGGAAGAGGCTCCGCGCATAGAGTGCAACGACCCCATCGACCGCAAGGAAGACCTGCTGAACGAGATTATTCCCGACGATCCCAACAAGGCATACGATATGTATAAGGTCATCACAGCCCTGACAGACAACGGCGAGTTCTTCGAGGTGCAGCCTAAGTTTGCCAAGAACATCATCGTGGGCTTTGCTCGCTTCAACGGACAGAGCGTCGGTGTGGTGGCCAACCAGCCTTCGGCTTACGCCGGAGTGCTCGATGCCAACGCCAGCCGCAAGGGAGCACGCTTCGTGCGCTTCTGCGACGCGTTCAACATTCCCATCGTTTCGCTCGTCGACGTGCCGGGCTTCCTGCCTGGAACAGGTCAGGAGTACAATGCAGTGATCCTTCACGGTGCCCAGCTTCTCTATGCCTACGGCGAAGCAACGGTTCCCAAGATTACAATCACGCTGCGCAAGTCGTATGGCGGTAGCCATATCGTGATGGGCTGCAAGCAGTTGCGTGCCGACCTTAACTTTGCATGGCCTTCGAGCGAGATAGCCGTTATGGGTGCTTCGGGTGCCGTGGCTGTGCTCTCAGCCAAGGAAGCCAAGGCAAAGAAGGAAGCCGGCGAGGACGTAAAGGCTTTCCTTGCCGAGAAAGAGCAAGAGTACACCGACCTCTTCGCCAACCCCTATCAGGCCGCACAGTACGGTTACATCGACGATGTGATAGAACCGCGCAACACTCGCTTCCGCATCTGTCGCGGACTGGCTCAGCTGGCCTGCAAGAAACAAAGTCTGCCTGCAAAGAAGCACGGATGTATGCCGATGTAAAGCATATTGAGAGTGCATGATAAACATAATTGCGACACACACCTTATATATAATATACTAATTGTATTGTGTTATGAGCAACGACAAGAATATCTTTGCAGCGATTGCTTTGGCTCTGCATGAGTTCAAGGGCAACAACGTTCACGACAAGGAACCGGGATTTATCACCATCAAAGAGCGCCACACGCTTTGGAACGCCAAGTTCCAGATGATGACTCCCAAGCCATGACAGCTTTTAAACCATGACAAATAAAGCACTATAAAGATGAAAGAATACAAATATACCATAGATGGTAAGGAATACAAGGTAGAGATTGGCGACATAGTAGACAACATTGCTGATGTCACAGTCAACGGAGAAGCCTTCAAAGTAGAGATGGAACCCGAGGCTGAACCTGAGAAGAAGAAGGTTGTGCTGGGGCAACCAGCCGAAAGCAGTGCCTCTGACGAAGCCACACCAGCCGCCAATGTGAACACGGCCAACGCCGTGAAGGCTCCGCTGCCGGGCGTGATAACCTCTATAGAAGTGGAAGTAGGTCAGGAAGTAAAGGCCGGCGACACTGTTGTTGTGCTGGAAGCCATGAAGATGGCCAACAATATCGAAGCCGAGAAAGACGGAAAGATCACTGCCATCTGCGTGAAACAAGGCGAGAGCGTCATGGAAGATGCCCCGCTGGTAGTCATTGAATAAGCCGCTCTCTGCGGACCGCAATAAATGAAAAGCGGTGGGAGGAACTGTCACAGACCTCTCACCGCTTTTATTTTTCTGCTTAGCAAAGCTCTAAAGCTTGTTGCCCTCTTTCGGGAAGACCACCGTCGGGGTGAACGTCTTGGCCTCGTCGAAGTCCATCAACGCATAGGAGATGATAATTATCGTATCTCCGACCATCACCTTGCGGGCTGCTGCACCGTTGAGACAAATGCAACCAGAGCCACGCTCACCTTTTATGATATAGGTTTCAAAACGTTCGCCGTTGTTGTTGTCAACAACCTGCACCTTCTCGCCGGCAATCATGTTGGCCGCATCCATCAGGTCGGCATCAATAGTGATGCTTCCCATATAGTTGAGGTTTGCCTCTGTGACAACAACCCGGTGCAACTTGCTTTTCAGAACTTCTATCATCATAGCTTTAAAAACTTCAAACCTGTTATTCATTCTGTCTGCCACGAAACGACTATCCTTTATATCGGATGTGGTCGATAAGCCGTATGGGAGTGTGACCGCAGTACACTGTGATGCAACCAACGACATAAGGCGTGTCGTCCCATGAGGCAATGCGCTGAAGAGTATTGCCGTCGACTATCTCGAAGTATTCCACTTCAAGGCCGTCAACGCTGTTGATCATATCGACAACCATGTCGTGGGTCTGCTCCACGGTGTGGTTCTTAGCATAATCAAGGCTCTGCTTCAGCGCCTTGTAGATAGCCGGAGCTATCTTTCTCTCGTCGGCGGTGAGCAGCGTGTTGCGCGAACTCATGGCAAGACCGTCTTTCTCACGGATAATAGGACACTCTACTATCTCGACCGAAGCGCCCATATACTTCACGAGTTGCTTCACTACGGCAATCTGCTGCCAGTCTTTCTCGCCAAGATATGCTCGCGTGGGCCTTGTTATATAGAACAGACGACTCACAACCTGGCAAACACCATTGAAGTGGCCTGGGCGTTTAGCTCCCTCCATGACCGTAGACACGGGCGGAAACTCAAACTGACGCGTGTCTTTAGTGGGGTACATCTCCTCTACCGAGGGTGCAAAAACATAGTCGGCACCCACTTTCTCCAGCAGTTTGCAGTCGGCTTCCAACGTCCGCGGATAACGGTCGAGGTCGCTCTTGTCATTAAACTGTGTGGGATTAAGGAAAACTGAGACAACGGTAACGTCGTTGTCGCTGACACTCTTTTCAACAAGCGATGCATGGCCGGCATGAAGAGCGCCCATCGTAGGCACGAGTCCTATTGTGCGGCCAGCCTTACGCTGTGTAAAGAGTTCATTCTGAAGGTCAACAATCCTTTTGAAAACTATCATCTAATACGCTATTTTGGAATTGCAAAGTAACAACAATTTTATAAAAGGCACAAAAAAATGTTTAAAAATGTACTATACAACAGATAAAAATCATCAAAATGAGCAAAAACCAGCTACTTTATTAAACAAATTTCGTACCTTTGCATCGTAAAAGAGCTTCATGGAAGTTCTCAAACCTAATACACGCAAGCGATGGGAAAGAAAGTATTGTTTATCAACCAGGAAATCACTCCTTATGTGCCAGAGTCTGAAATGTCTGTAATGGGTAATCTCATGCCTCACAAAATTCAAGAGCTGGGATTCGAAATCAGGACTTTCATGCCCAAGTGGGGCATCATAAATGAGCGCCGGGGACAGTTGCACGAAGTAATAAGGCTTTCTGGAATGAACCTTATCATTGACGATACCGACCATCCGCTTATCATCAAGGTGGCTTCTATACCCCAGTCCCGTATTCAGGTCTATTTCATTGACAATGAAGACTATTTCCAAAAACGGAAGACAACCGTTGACGACAACGGTGACGAGTATTCCGACAACGGAGAACGTGCCATCTTCTTTGCACGCGGTGTGCTTGAGACCGTAAAGAAGCTACGCTGGACTCCTGATATCATTCACTGTCAGGGATGGATGAGTGCCGTAGTGCCTCTTTATGTAAAGACCGCATACAAGGAAGAACCGCAGTTTGCCAACACAAAAGTGGTCACTTCGCTCTTCTCCGAGCAGCCAAAAGGGAACCTTGACGACAATTTTAAACATTCACTTGAGTTCAAGGAAGCCAACAGCAAAGTACTGGAGAAATACAACGAACGCTTCGACTTCATTGAACTCGGCAAACTTGCCATCGACTACAGCGATGGTATAGTCAAGGTCAACGACAACGTCAATGACGATCTTCTAAAGTATGCACAGGCAAACGACAAGCCGGTGTTCAACCATTCTACTGCGGAAGAAGCACTAAACGACTACACAACCTTCTATAACAAATTGTTAGGATAATGAAAATCTCACCTTACGCAATAGTAATAGCTATGCTATTGCCTTTGTTCATCGCCTGCGATGACAATATTGATGCCATAGGAGCATCACTCAACTCAGATGACGAACTTCTGGATGTGACTGCCGACACGTTCGACGTTACGTCCAGAACTGTTATTGCGGCTCCGGCTATAGCCCGCTCCAATATCGGTTATCTGGGAAGAATGTATGACCCAGAGACTAAAACGCTGATAACAGGCAACATAATGACGCAGTTCCATGTGCTTGAAAACTACCAGCTGCCTGACAAGAAAACCATCAGCAGCCTTGAAGACGGTGACATCATTGCCGACTCATGCGACGTAAGACTGTTCTATAACACCTATGCCGGCGACTCTCTAAGCCAGCTGAAGGTGACTGTCTACGAGATGGGAAAGCCTATGGAGGAAAGTGCTGACTATTATACTGACTTTGATCCGATAAGCGAAGGCTACATTCGCACTAACGGAATAGCTCAGACTCGTACATATACGCTTTATGACCTCACAGAAGCCGACGACGTGCTGAAGTCTTCAGGCTATTCCAAGAATATTCGCATTGCGCTAAAGAATCCCTACCAGCGCGACGGCATCACGTACAACAACTTCGGAACCTACCTGATGAGGCAATACTACAGCAATCCTGCCAATTTCAGGAACAGCTATCTGTTTGCTCATAACATCCTTCCAGGCTTCTTCTATAAGATTGTAGGTGGCATCGGATCGATGGCGCATATCGTTACAGCACAGATAAACATCTACTATCGCACCACTACCGACGGTAAAGAGAAGAATGTTACCACATCGCTGACAAGTACCGAGGAAGTTCTCTTGACTACTTCATTTGAATATGACAAGGAAGCAATTGCTTCGTTGGCTTCAGAAGACACTTGGACGTACTTGAAATCGCCTGCCGGACTGTATACCGAGGTCACTCTTCCAATAGAAAAGATGGTTCAGGAGCACTCGACCGACTCTATCAACGGTGCCAAATTATACATTCCGCGTATCAATTCCAAGTCTGAGGATGCCGAGAACTGGTCTGCTCCGAAGCAGTTGCTTATGATACCAGTAGACAGTTTGGACAACTTCTTCCAGAAAAACAAGATTGCCGACAATAAGTTTAGCTTCCTTTCGTCTGAGTTTTCATCGGATGAGAACAAGTATAAGTTCGACAACATCTCTGGTCTAATTAACCGCCTATACAACGTCAAGAAGGCTGGCAAGGCATCAGAGAACTGGAACAAGGTTTATCTTATCCCTGTCAAGGTTAGTTACGGCTACAATGCCAACAACACAAAGATAATAAGCCGCATCGACCATGACTTCTCTTTAAGCAGTACCCGTCTGGTTGGAGGTGAGTCGAATAGTTATGAACCGTTACGCATAAGCGTAGTTTACAGTAAATTCCGTGGCAGATAACTTTCTCGAACATCACTACGAAGACTATCTCAGAAGAAAAGAGGATTGGCTTCGCAGGAAACAACATCTGCCAAAACAGGTGCGCAGAAATATACAACGGCCAGAAGACGAAGCACTTTAGGCATAAAAAGCAAAAAGCTGGAGGCTTGCGTAACGCAATTCTCCAGCTTTTTATATAGTTAATACCAAATCCAACTCTTAACACTAATCATCACAATACAACGCGACATTTAGTCAAGAGGAGAAGAACGGAAGAATATCCTGCATAAACGGACTTATCTCTCGATGGCGAATATGACCGTATCGGTCTTTGCTTTCAAGCGAATATGCTATTGCCAGCCTACGCTTTGCCCTCGACATCGCTACATAAAGCTTGCGTGCATCCTCGTTGTCACTGGCCGACGACTGATTACGCCAGCTCGGATAGCGGCCATTCACCACGTCAAATACTATAACATTGTCGAACTCCAACCCTTTGGCTTTATGCACTGTGGTGACATAAACCTTCTCATTCATGGATCGGCTGTTGCAGAAATCGGCCTCTTTCATCGTTAGAAGCTCCATAAGATAGCTCCCAAGCTGCATCTGCAACGTTGGCAATGCTTCGGTATCGACAAGAATGTCGCGCCTAAGATACCCCAACAGATATCCCATCTTGCTGTTAACAGCTATCTGTTTAGCCGCTGTCATCGCATTGTATGCTCTTTCCAGTTCGGCTAACAGTGGTTCACTGACAGCTTCACAGGCATCAGCTGAGCCTGATAAACTGCTGGTGCGTGCTTGATAGAGTCGACGGCATCCTTCTGTGAACAAGTCCTTATAACCGGCTCTCACCTTATTTATATATAATAGAACCTTTGGATGGTTGATAAAAGCTATCTGCGGATCAGTCATCGTCTTAGCTTTTTGATAGCAATATGACAGTAGGCTGACCGTTGCCTTTACATCATCTATGGCGCGATGCGAGTTTTCGCCAACCAATCCGAAAGTCGCAATAAGCGTTTCAAGCGTATAGCTCACCATTCGCGGGAACAGCAGACGTGACAGTTTCAGTGTGTCAATTACTGTACTGCAATCAAAGAACTTCTCATTCCGGCTATTGCAGCGTATCATCTGAACATCGAACATGACGTTATGACCTACAACGACTGCTCCGTCAATGTATTCAGCAAAGCGCTCCATAGCCTCATCCACTGACAGCAATGCCCCCTGCTGCTCTTTCTCGGCATATATTTCGCACATAGGGTTAACCTTCTGGCCAAGCTTCTCCGGGATAGGCTGAGCTGTGCTGACATACAAGTCAAGCGGCTCAGCCACCGCTACCCCACTCCTGAGACGCATTGCAGCTATCTCAATCACGTCATTTGCAAACGGATTAGTGCCCGTAGTTTCGGTATCGAACACTACTATGTCGGAGTTTTCGTATGCATTGACGAACCCACATACATACGTAGAGTTATCATAGCACAGCAAATCCGAGGGTGACATAGCCAGGCTGCGCATCTTGTAAACAAACCTACGCGCAAGAGTATATGTTGGAAACACCTTCATTCCTTTCAGCAAACGAGTCCACGCCAGTTGATTAAGGTCGTTGTCAAGTACCGTAAGGTGAGCAAGCACCATCTTTATTTCTGGGGAAGAGAACATATCGCTGCCCGAAACTTTGAAATGCGACAGCCCATTAGCAAGCATTTCCTTACTGATATTGTCGGCTTCCAGGTTTGAGCTTACTATAACAGCAGTGGTTTCATCCGGATGACTGTGCTGCAACCGAGCGGCCATCATTGCCACGTCTCTCGCCTCACCAGCCTCAGTATTGCTGCCTATCATAATAAGGTCGCCACGCTGTGCCTGTTGCCGCGAGTCCGTATTGGGCAACAGTCTCGAGTCTATATGCAACTGTTTCTCGGCATAGGTGTTGAGCACATCGAGCAGATAGCCAGGAGAGCGGTGGTTGCGTGTGAGGTGGAAGATATTTCCCTCACATCGGTTTTTCAGCTTGTCGAGCATCTCCATCTTTGCTCCCATAAACGAGAATATAGCTTGCTGTTCATCGCCAAGATAGAGCACGGTGGCTTCCTCTTTAGCTTCGAGCTGGTCGACAATAGCCATCTGCAAGGCATTGAGGTCTTGCACCTCATCAACCTGTATCCAGCCATATCTGCGATGATTGTCATTGGTAAGCAGTTGCTGATAGGTGTGGATCAGCAAATCCTCAAAGTCGAGCATACTATGCTGCTGCTTGTATTCGGAATACCCTTTGGCCAGCTCCATCTTGTGCAACAGCTCACGCAGTTTGCTGCCTTGGTCGAGCGGCCATCCATCAGCATCATCGTAGTAGAGCTGCGGATTATCATATACACATAGCATCAGCTCTCTCAGTGAAGAAAACTTTCCGCGCTCCCATCGTCCTCTCGACGCAAGCCACTTAAGCGCTTGCAGGTCGTTGTCGGTGAGTGCTTCGCCGTGGAGATACAGACTCTTGTCGTGACGGAAGCTAATCTGCTCCATCAGATGCGAGAAGAAAACCACTTGCCTGTAAGCCGTTGCCCTGTTGCGGTCGCACAGTGCCAGAGTCTCGTCTTCGTTGCGTTGGTCGGCTACAATGCTGAAAGCCTCATCGTCGTCGATTATAACAGTATCAGCCTCTACAAGCTTTTCCTCGAAAAGATATTTGGAGCAGAAACGGTGGATATTACCTATATACAGGTCTTCATCAACTCTTTGCCCGTTGACATCGTTCTGCAACTTCTGCCTTATTCGTTGCTGCATCTCTCGCGCGGCCCTGTTTGTGAACGTCAAGCAAAGCACGTCGCCTGCATCAACGCCCTTGCCCATCAGCCATGCTATGCGTTCGGCCAGCAGATGTGTCTTTCCGCAGCCGGGAGGAGCAAGCACAAGATTATAGGCAGAACGTATTTCTACTATCAGCCTCTGACTGTCATCGAGCATTGTCATTGCTTCAGCTTCCTTGCCATCTCTGTGAAAGAATCCATAATGACCGTCGGCTTGTTTCCATCGAAAGCTCCCAGCGGATAGGCACCTTCTGCTTCAGGTGCCCAATAGAATACTCCCTTGCAATGGCCGTCGCACCGCGAATATGCAGCATCTATTATAGCGTCAAGTATTTCTTTGCCCAATACAGGCTTTTTTGCTTCCACGCCAGTTTCCACAATCATGGTTTCGCTGCCATACTTCTTGTAAAGTCGCTTTATGTTGCTTACAAACCCGTCAACAGTGCCCTGCCAAGTGGTTTGCAACTTTGTGTCGATGTCCCAGTACGGATATATGCTCATGCCTATCATATCCCACTTAGCACCGTATTTTCGCAACCCGTCGAAGATGAAGTCATAGCGTTTCGGGTCGCTGCCACAGTCGATATGTACTATCACCGTGGCATTAGGATATATCTCTTTCACGGCATCATATCCATTTGCCGTCAGTCCTGCATATTGCGCCATATTGGTTGATGCGCGGCCTACATCCCACAGGAAGCCGTCGGTTGTTTCGTTTCCCACCTGCACCCATTTCACGTCAATGCCGTTGTTTTTCAGTTTTCTGAGCACTTCGCGTGTGTGATTAGCCAGTGCGTCACACATCTCGCCATACGACATTCCCTTCCACGACTTCGGAATATTCTGCTTACCGGGGTCTGCCCACCAGTCGCTGTAGTGGAAGTCTATCATAAGAGCCATGCCGAGAGCCTTGGCACGCAAAGCCATACGCAGCACATCATCACCATTGCACAGGCCGTCAGTAGGTTCAACCCATACCCTGAGCCTCACGGCATTAAGCCCGAGTTCCTTCATCAGCTCAGTATTCTCGCGTGGTTCGCCTGCGGCATTTGTCAGCTGTATGCCCCTTGCCTCCAGCTCCGTAGTGCCACTGATGTCGGCACCGAGCCAGAACGGTTCTTGCGACTGTGCGTTGATACCACTTGCAGCCAACAGTGCCACAATAGTTAAAACTATCTTAGATAATAATCGGTTCATAGTAGTATTTTATTTAGGTTAATGTTTCATGCTGAACTCGCAACCACAGTACTGCTGATTGTAGAAATTAAACTCATGCAGTAATTGGTTGCGTCGTTCGTAAAGTCCTCCTTTCCTCCAGTTCTGAGCCCAGAACAGGGTGCCTTCCACCTGCTGCTGTGCCCATAGTCCAGCCCTGCTGATTTGCTCCAGGCTCTTCCACCTCGAAGAGGCAAGCGTTGTTGTGAACACTCTCAGCTGCAACTCGTGGGCTTTCCTCGCAGCGGCAAGCAGCCGGAAGGCAAAGCACTGCTCACAGCGGTGGCCACGTTCAGGTTCGCTTTCGAGTCCACTGACGCAACCAAGCCATTCTTCATGGTCATAGTCGCCGTCAATCCATGTGAGGCCCAGGCTCTCAGCATGGCGCTTGCTCTCGTTCTTGCGAATTTCGTATTCTTCAAGCGGCACTATATTCGGATTGAAATAGAATATCGTCGGCCTTATACCATTGCCGGTCATCCACTCTACAATAGCCGAAGAACATGGCGCACAACACGCATGGAGCAACACTTCTGTCGTGCCTTCAGGTACTTCAATCGGACATTTCTTGTGTTTCATGGCCTTCTGCGCTTAGCTATGGTATAATCGACAAACGGAAAGTGAACTACAGTTTGACTTTCTTCTTTGCCGGCTTGCTCTCATTGCTCAGACGGTCAAGAGCCGTCACTGCATAATGGTATTTCTGTTTACCATCCTGATATGGCAAGCGGATGAATGTGTTTCGGGTTATGGCAATGATGTTAGCGGCATCGTTGTAGTCTTGCTGCTGCCCATCAGCAAAGCGATAGACCACATACTGCACGGCCTCGTCCTGCCATTTGCGGGCTTTTGGCGCAGTCCAGAAGAGCACGTAGCCATCGCTTGTCCACACGGGTTTCAGCTTACGGGGTTTGCGTGGAGCCTTGTCGTCGAGGAAAGGCATCAGCGGATGCAATGCCGGTGTGCGCCAATAATTGTTGCGCAACATAGTTCCGTAGTTGCCAACATTGTCTACCGTAGTCTTGGCATACCACAAAACGGTGCCCTTTACGTTTGGAAGTTGCAGGTGCAAGTTACGCTTTGCCGGCTGCTGATTGATGCTGGGATTGTCGGGGTCGGCATATTTCACGGTGCGCTCTACATCTTCGCCTATATAGAGAGGGCGGTTGCCGGCATGGTTGTTCCACCAATGTATCAGCTCTTTGTAGTCTGCTACCTTGTGGCCAATCTCCCAATAGAGCTGCGGCACGCAGTAGTCCACCCATCCGTTGTTGACCCATTTCAGGACATCGGCATACAAATCGTCATAGTTCTGGAGTCCTCGCGTGTTGCTGCCGATACCTGGAGCGTTGCGCTTGTTACGATAAATGCCGAACGGCGACACGCCGAACTTGACCCAAGGTTTGACTTTGTGTATCGTGTCAGACACTTGCTTGATAAACAGGTCCACGTTGTAGCGACGCCAGTCGCCCCTGTCTGTGAAGCCGTTATTGTAGACGGCAAACTCCTTGTTGTCCGGAATTGCCTTTCCCGGCACGGGATATGGATAGAAGTAATCGTCCATGTGAAGCCCGTCAACATCGTATCTCCTCACAATGTCGGCCACTATCTGGCAGATATAATCACGATTTTGGGGAAGTCCGGGGTTAAGGATATACAGTCCGTCGTACTCGAACACACTTCCGGGATTGGTGCGGGCGATATGGTTCGGAGCCAAAGCCGATGTGGTCTTTGTCTTTGCCCGATATGGGTTTATCCAAGCATGAAGTTCCATTCCGCGCCTGTGACATTGGTCAATCATCCACTGCAACGGATCCCAATACGGGTAAGGGGCTTTGCCTTGGGCACCAGTCAGGAACTTGCTCCAAGGCTCATACGGACTTGCATATAGCGCATCGCACTCTGCCCTCACCTGAAATATTATAGCATTGACACCGTCTTTCTGCAACTCATCAAGCTGATAGCTCAGCGTGCGCTGCATCTCGTCGGTCGAAAGGTTCTGGAACTGTCCGTTGACGCACTGTATCCAAGCACCTCTGAACTCACGCTTCGGATGAACGCCAGCGGCTAACAGATTGGTTGCCAAAGGCATAAAAAAAATGAGGAGCAACACTCGTGCTGCCTCATTCTTAAGGGATTTGATAATGTTATTCATATTTCTGACTTGCTATTAGTCGTCTTTTTGAGCTGCTTTCTTGAACGCTTGCCTATGGAACTTAGCCTCAGCGTAGAGAATCTTATAAACTTTCATAGGCGGCAGCACTTGCAGAAACTTCTCGTGATACTTCTTTTCGATCACCTTCATCTGCAATTCGGCTTTGTCGCGCCGCACTATCAGCGACCTGCAAGCTGCATCCGAGTTAGCATTTTGTCTGAAAAAGGCGTGGCTTACCCTGTGCAACTCGCGCTGTTTATCCTTCATCTCATCGTAGAGCGGGAAAAACTTTTCAGCCTCAGCCTGCGTAAGGGCTGCCTCGACGGTTATATACCGATGCAGGTCGGCCCTGAACCTTGCCGGGTCGAATTTCCTTTGCGCCGACACCTGCATGGCGGCGACAAGCAGCAACAGCAATATCGTGGTTTTCTTCATAGCGATTGGTACTCTTTGGGGCATGGGGCAAAGGTGCAACGGGCAAGAGAATACTTACCAGCTTTGGCCATTCCCCATCAAATTATACATTATTCATTAAGCATTATCAATTATCTGCGAGATAAGCATACATATCCGACTCGTCAATCATTATATAGTCGGCTGCCTGGTCCAAAGCAGAGGCACTGGCAGATACCTGCGAGCGCGAGCTGGCCACGGCACTTCCGGCATTGCCGCCGGCTGTAGCGAAATGGGAATATACTCCCACTCCGAGCATCACGGCTATCATTGCTGCTACCGAGAGCTTGTAACGGACACGCTGCCACATACTTACCTCACGTGCCGCCACGCTGCTGCCTTCGTCGAGCATACCCATAATGCGATGGTTGAACTCTGCAAAATAGCCGTCGGGAACACTGAAGTGGCGCTCACGTCCGTATTGATTGATGAGTTGTTCTTCTAAATTCATTCTGGTGTCAATATTTTTATGTAGTCTAACAAATGCTCAAGTCCGTTGTCCTTGATTTATTGTTTTGACGCGACTCATTGGTTTAAGTTTAATAACCCACTAAAAAAAGATTTATGCCTGCGCTGTCTCGGCCATCCGAATGGGCCGTTCTGCTCAGCTGTGACTCTTCACGTACTCAGTAACTTTCTGCACTGCGATATGGTAGGAGGCTTTCAGCGCCCCCTCCGAAGTGTTCAGTATTTCGCTCATAGCGGAATATTTCATCTCCTCAAAATACTTCATTGTGAATACGGTGCGCTGCACTGCCGGCAGTGTAGCCACCGCTTCCTGCAGCAGAGCCTCGCTGCGGTCGCCGTCGAAGTATTCATCTGCCATCATGCGGTTAGCCAGATGAGGCTCCATGTCGGCACTCAGAGCCTGCTGGTTCTTCTTTCGGCGCAGGAAGTCGAGGGCTTCGTTCACAGCAATACGGTAGAGCCAGGTATAGAGCTTGGACTTTCCCTGAAAGTCGTCCAGGCTCTTCCATGCTTTGAGAAAGGTGTTTTGCAGCACATCGTCGGCATCATCGTGGAACACCACGATGCCACGTATCTTCCAATACAGCTGCTGGCTGTATTGGTCTACCACGTAGGAGAAAGTCTGATGCCGCGTGGCGGGGTCAGACAGTCGGCTTATTATCGTCTTCTCGCTTAACTGTTGCATTGTTAGATGGATGCTCAGAGGACGGCGACGACACCCTGTTGCTGTCGGCAGAAGGCTTTTTGCGTTCTGACGAGGCTGTACTGCCGCTCTGCCGCGACTTTTCCTTGTTGGCATTGCGGGCAGAGTCGATGGGGTCCACTATCCTCATTAGCTTGTAATAGAGTTTGCGGTCGAGTCCGTAGACATCGGCATACTCGCTTACCACATTGCTGCCCGGCGCACGGAACAAGGTGTTGTAGAGCAGGTAGACTGGAATCTGCGGCTCAAGGTCCACCTTCTTAATAAACATCGTGCTGTCCTTGCTGCTCAGGTCGCACTGGAAGGAGTATTCTATCTTGTCATACTTGTCCTGATTGCTGTCCGACAGCACGAAGCGTGCAAGGTCGAGGGGCCTTTGAAGCCTGATGCAGCCATGCGAGATGGCGCGTTTGCCAGCCTGGAAAGCCCACGGCGCATTGGTGTGGTGCAGATATACCGAGAAACGGTTGTCGAAACGGAAGATTATTCGGCCCAGCGAGTTAGAGCTTCCGCCCCTCTGCACGATTGCCACCTTGCCGCTCATGCGCTCGGCTGGGGTGGCATACTTCTTCACCTGGCCCCCACTGGTTACGAAATACATATTGTTGCGGGCAAAATAGCCGGGTCCGGCATGGGCAAGACCTTTCCTGATGATGCTCATTGGCACGTACCACTGAGGGTTTAGGTCGATGCGCTTGATGCGCGAATTGAGTATTGGCGAGGGTGTCTTGGTCGCGCCACATACTATTTTCATGTTGAGTATGCTGTCGGGGCACACTCCCCAGAGCTCGTAGGACGGAATATTCACCAGCACATACTTCTGATGGTTCTCTGGAGCATCCTTTATGTGCCAGCGCTGACGCTCCATGTTGGCGGCATACTTGGCTCTTGCGGTAGTGTCGGAGGCTGTGTGGTTGGCATATTTCTGCTGAAGTTCAGCATAGAAGGTGCTCTGCGGCATACAGCTGTCGACAAACTCCCTGAAACCTTCGCGCGAACGCACTCTTTCGAGCGCACCGGCAAAGAACATACTGTCGGGATATTCCAGTTCCAGTCCGAAGTTAGAAGCCCCGAGTATGCGCTTTACCTCATCGGCTGACTTGTCTAACGTGTTGATGCTGCGATACGGACTGGCAAATCCGAAACGCAGACCGGCGGTATAGAGCAGGTAAGCCTTGGAGAGATTGAACTCGAGACGCGCCACGAGCTCATTGATGTCGGCGTTCTTGAAGTCAAGACTGCGAAACGCCTCCAGGTCGGAAGCTATCTGCGAGGTTGGGAACAACTTGGCTGTCACGCCGTGACTGGCTACGTCGCTGAGCAACGAGAGCAGCGTGTCGGCATCGGCGGTGATGCCCATAGGAGTTATCCATGCGGTGCGAGGCTCGCTGCCACAATAGTATTTGCGAAGAAACACGTCGGTATCGGTGCCGCTGAGGTTCCGAGCAGCCAGTTTGGCAAAATGCTCCTTCACGCTCTGAGGACTAACTTCATATCCTGCCACACGCAGCGAGTCCAAGTCGCTGAGTGCCAGAGCCTCGTCTGCCATCGGCACAACATTCTCGCACGCGGCTACAGAAGCACAAGCAATGACTAATGCAAGCCGTCGCCACAATTTGGTAATTATGGAAATCAAAATTTAAAAGGGATAATGGTTAATAATTTTAGTGGTATCTACTTGATTGAAATCTTCCTCACGGTCTTGCCTACCTTTACGATATAGCAGCCCTTGGGCAAGTTGAGCTCAAAGCTCTTGTCGTTTCCGTCGATGCGAATGGTCATCAGTCTCACTCCGGCTACATTGTAGACGTGCATCACCTGACCGTTGGCACCCGAAACGCGCACTACCGACTGGTTGACGGAAATAGTGACATTCTGAAACTCCTGCTCGATAATCTCTATCGCAACGTTGGCAAAGCTCACCGTCGGAACACCAAACGCGAGCAGCGAAGCAAAAGCTATGGCGAGTATTTTCTTCATATCCGTAATCAGTTAAGTACTTTTTTCTGTCTGAACGCGGTCGCAAGGTGGCTTTGCCACGATGAAACCGCTTGTTTCTTTCCTATATGCAAAGGTAAGCTATATTCTCTATTTAAGAACCGAAATGCAGCTAAAGAAACCCACTTTTAATATTTTTTAACTCTCAGAAGGCAATTTTTCTGAGCCGTTCCATAAACCGCTGGTACTCGGCAGGGGTTATATCGACCTTGCCGGAGATTTTTTTGTAAGGGTATTTGCGCTTATAGTTGTTGCGCACAGCCTCGTGGGTGACAATGTTTTCTTCGGGAATGTCGTACTTTCTGATAATTGGCAGAAGGTATTCGATGGCACTTTCGATCTGCAAATCGGTCAGAGGCTCGACCAACGTATTGCCTTGAAACTCAATGCCGATAGTAAACTCGTTGCAAGCATCCCTTCCACCAAGTGTCGAATAGCCCGCATGATAAGCCACGGTGGTTGGCTGGGCCAGCACATAGCGTGTTCCGTCGGTGTCGATAACCACGTGGGAGCTCACCTTTCGGGCTGGCGACGTGAGTATCTCAACCGAGCGTTCGGCGGTTGGCTCAGCCGTATGATGGAGCACCACGCCCCGAACCTCGTTCACCTTGTCGGCATCGAAATTGGGCGTTGGCCTGCTTATCTCTCTGAACACGGGCCGGGCAACGCTGTCCGACACTGCTATCTGCTGACCGTCCTGGGCCACAGCAACCGCAGCAACCATCAAGAGGGCTGCTGTGAATAGTTTTCTCATAACTCCTTGCTTTGTTTTCATTTTGCCTGCAAAGCTAATCATTATCCTCCAATAATCAAAATCGCAAACCAATATGAGTCATATTACTGACCCACCCCCGCCCCTCCCCAAGGGAGGGGGGCCGAAAGGAAAACCCACCCCCAGCCCCTCCCCAAGGGAGGGGAGCCAAAAGGCTCTCCCATAAGGCTTATAAGGCTTATAAGTCTTATAAGACCTATAAGTCCTAAAAATACTCCTCCCCCCCTTGGGGGGATTGTGGGGGGCTACCAATATGGGCCATATTACCGACCAATATGGGCCATATTACCGACCAATATGGGCCATATTACTTTGCACCTGGATAGTTATTACGCCACAAAGGGTTATCTTTAAGGTGTAATTTTTCAGTATTTAAATTATAATTACTACCTTTGCGCATTATTTTTAGGTTAAGGTAAAAAACAAAAAACAGATACACGATATGAATATTTCACTGAAATGGTTGAAAGAATACGTTGATTTCAACCTCACTCCCCAGCAAGTTGCCGACGCGCTGACCTCTGTCGGCCTGGAGGTAGATGCCCTTGAAGAGGTGCAAAGCATACGCGGCGGCCTCAAGGGACTCTACGTAGGCAAAGTGCTCACCTGCGAAATGCACCCCAACAGCGACCATCTTCACGTGACCACGGTGGACCTTGGCCGCGAGGAACCGAGCCAGATAGTTTGCGGCGCGCCCAATGTGGCAGCCGGACAGAAGGTCATCGTGGCCGACCTGGGCTGCACTCTGTACGACGGCGACAAGGAGTTCCACATCAAGAAGTCTAAGTTGCGCGGTGTGGAATCGTGCGGAATGATATGTGCTGAGGACGAGATAGGCATCGGCACGAGCCACGACGGCATCATCGTTCTGCCCGAAGATGCTCCCGTGGGTATGCCTGCAGCAGAGTATTATCACCTTGAGAGCGACTGGGTTATCGAGATAGACATCACCGCCAACCATGCCGACGCACTGTCGCACTACGGAGTGGCGCGCGACCTCTATGCCTGGCTGAAGGCCAACGGCTACGAGACAAGCCTGCACCGACCCTCGTGCGACGACTTCAAAGTGAGCGGCAACGAACTTCCCATAAGTGTCACCATCGACAATCCAGAGGCTTGCCGCCGCTATGCCTGCGTGTCGCTGACGGGCTGCGAGGTGAAAGAGTCGCCGCAATGGCTCAAGGACAAGCTCACCGTAATAGGCCTCAGACCGATAAACAACATCGTCGACATCACCAACTACATAATGATGGCCTACGGACAGCCGCTCCACTGCTTCGATGCCGACATGGTGGCTGGCCACCAGATCATCGTTAAGGACAACAACGAGGGCCGCAAGTTCGTCACTCTCGACGGCGAAGAGCATACACTCGGAGCCCACGACCTTGCCATCTGCAATGCCGAAGAGCCGATGTGTATTGCCGGAGTGTTCGGCGGCAAAGGCTCCGGCACCTACGAGAACACCACGAACGTGGTGCTCGAGAGTGCCTACTTCCACCCCACGTGGATACGCAAGTCGGCACGCCGGCATGGTCTTTCGACCGATGCTTCGTTCCGCTTCGAGCGTGGCATCGACCCCAACGGCACCATCTACGCTCTGAAGCAGGCGGCTATAATGTGCTGCGAGCTGGCTGGCGGCAAGGTGTCGATGGACATCTGCGACGTTTATCCCAACCCGATAGCCAATGCCAAGGTCGACCTGAAGTACGACTACGTTGACAAGCTGATAGGCAAACACATCGACAAGCTCACTATCAAGAACATCGTAACCTCGTTGGAGATGCAGGTTCTGGCCGAGAACGAAGAGGGATTGCAGCTCGAGATACCGTCGTATCGCGTGGATGTGGAGCGCCCCTGCGACGTTGTCGAGGACATCCTGCGCATCTATGGATATAATAATGTGGAGATACCGACACAGCTCAAGTCGTCGCTCGTGATACCGGAAGATGCCGACCGCAAGCACAAACTTGCCAACCTCGTGGGCGAACAGCTCGTGGGCTGCGGCTTCAACGAGATTATGAACAACTCGCTCACAAAGCTTTCTTACTACGACGGCTCGAAGACTGAGTTCAACAACTACACTCCCGACACTACGGTGAGGGTGATGAACCCGCTCAGTGCCGACCTCGGCGTGATGCGCCAGAGCCTGCTGTTCGGCGGACTGGAGAGCATCTCGCGCAACGTGAACCGCAAGCAGGCCAACCTGCGGCTGTTCGAGTTCGGCAACTGCTACCACTATGTGGCCGCGCAGAAGAACGACGAGGAGCCTATCCGCGCCTTTACACAGGAGCACCACCTCGGTATGTGGCTCACGGGAAAGCACATCCAGGGAACATGGAGCCACCCCGACCAGGACAGCAGCTTCTATGAGCTGAAGGCATACGTGGACAACGTGTTCGCAAGAATAGGCATACAGAAGAACATGACCGTCACCGAGAGCAGCGACAACAACATCTTCGACCGCGCTCTGAAGATTATGAACCGTGGCGGAAAGGTGCTTGCCGAGGTTGGTATCGTAGCCCGCAAGGTGCTGAAGATGTTTGACATCGAGCAGCCCGTTTACTTTGCAGACCTTCAATGGGATGCAATGATGAAGGCATCGAAGAACAACAGCGTGGTGTTCAGCGAGATAACAAAGTTCCCGAGCGTGAGCCGCGACCTGGCTTTGCTTATCGACAAGACCGTCGAATTCAAGCAGATAGAGCAGATTGCACGCCAGAGCGAGAAGAAACTCCTCAAGAGCGTGGAACTGTTCGACGTGTACGAAGGCCGCAACTTGCCTGCCGGCAAGAAGAGCTATGCCGTGAACTTCATCCTGCAAGATGTGCAGCACACTCTCAACGACAAGCAGATTGATGCCATAATGCAGAAGCTCATAGCCAATCTGAAGAAGCAGCTGGGAGCCGAATTGCGCTAAGACACATCCTGAAATCAAATCAATAACAAGGTAATAACCAAATCACGAAATAACAACTATGGGAAGAGCATTTGAATATCGCAAAGCTGCCAAGCTGAAACGATGGGGCCACATGGCCAAGACATTCACCAAAATCGGAAAGCAGATAGCCATTGCCGTAAAGGCCGGAGGACCTGATCCCGACATGAACCCGGCACTGCGTGCAATCATCGCCAACGCCAAGCGCGAGAATATGCCCAAGGACAACATCGAAAGGGCTATCAAGAACGCTATGGGAAAGGACCAGAGCGACTACAAGGAGGTGACTTACGAAGGATACGGCCCACACGGAATAGCCATCTTCGTGGACACACTGACCGACAATACCACGCGCACCGTGGGCGACGTGCGCTCGGTGTTCAACAAGTTCAACGGCAACCTCGGCACACAAGGCTCGCTGTCGTTCCTCTTCGACCACAAAGCTGTGTTCACATTCAAGAAGAAGGACGGCCTTGACATGGACGAACTGATCCTCGATTTGATTGACTATGGAGTGGACGACGAGTTCGACGAGGACGAGGAAACAGGCGAAATAACCATCTATGCCGAACCTACGAGCTTCGGAGAACTGCAGAAGCACCTTGAGACAGAGGGCTTCGAGGTAACTGGAGCCGAGTTCACACGCATACCGAACGACCTCAAGGAGGTGACTGAAGAGCAGCGCGCCACCATCGACAAGATGATTGAGAAGCTCGAAGACTTCGACGACGTGCAGACGGTCTACACCAACATGAAGCCTGAGTAATGAACAGACGCATCACCTACCCTACCCAAGGAACCTGCTCCAGGTTCATTGACGTTGAGCTCGACGAGCAGGGAGTGATACGCGACGTGGTCTTCACAGGCGGCTGCCACGGCAACCTGCAAGGCATCAGCTCGCTTGTCAAGGGGCAGAAGGCCGAGAACGTGATCAGCCGCATCGAGGGAATACGCTGTGGAAACAAGTCCACGAGCTGTCCCGACCAGCTTGCCAAGGCTCTCAGGAAGGCCATGGAATAAATCAGAAAGCACATATTGAAAAAGGGTTACGCCATTAAGACGTAACCCTTTTGTTGTTTCTAACAGACTGCCACTTATCTGGCAAACTTCACGCTCTGCGCCCCATAGCCAATCTGGAGGCCGGATTTCAGGCAGTTGCCATTACTGTCATAAATATACAGCGTGCTGGGCACATCGAAACTGGCGTTTTCAATCACATAGATATTGCCAGTCCGGGGATCTACATTAACCTGCGAAGGACTCTTCAGAGCCGAAATGTCGGCAATGGGAGTCTGCTGCTTCGTTGCCGGATTGTAGCGGAAGAGGGTCCGCTCGCTCCTTCCATACACGGCATAGAGGCAAACCAGGGTGTTCGTAGTTGGGTCGACGGCAATCGACGTGGCTGGGAAAAGATACTCAACAGCATTGTTCGTAGTGTTGATACACTGCAAGTGGTTGTCGTTGTTCTCGGGATTTACATTATCGTAAACAAGATTTGACACTACATACAAGTCGCTGCCAAGGACGACAGACTGGTTGTAAGGGTTCACTTCTACCTCTATCTCGCCGGTCTTTGTGAACGATGCCAGGTCGACAACAGCCACCGACTTGCCAATTCCCTTGGCAGTATAGTCAGAAAGGTTAACGTATGCCTTGCCATTGACTATCGACAGTGCTTCGGGATAGTCGCCAACGGCCACCTCATCCTCAACTGCGTAGGTCTGGCTGTCCATCTTGTAGAGCTTGCCAGAGTAGGCAGTGAAGTACACTTTGTGTTCAGGACCGGCAGCAATGTAGCGCGGTGACACGTTAATGTCTTTGTCGCCGTCCTTGTTGGTCATGCTAATGCTCTTGACAACCTTGCCGTACATATCGAGCACTTCTACCTTAGAGGAAGTCGTACAGGCTACAAACATCTTGCCGTCGGCAAACGCCAGATCCTGAGCATCGCCTATTCCGCGACCGTTCTGGAGTCTGTAGATGTCCACACACTCAATGTTTACGCTGGCAACAGACAGGTTATACACGCTTCCATTGTTGTCTCCCCAGTTTCCTGCGCCAACTACATAAACGTCACTGGTAATCGGCAGCGCCGGGCCGTCTTTCTTTTCATCGGCATCATCGCCGCAGGCCACCACCGCAAACAGCGTTGCCAGTGCAAGGCCAAACCTAAATAAGTTCTTTTTCATTGTGATTTTGATTTAAAAATTATAAGTAATTGTAACTCTATAGTTTCGTCCCTGCATCGGATAGAACCTTACCACCTCGTAGTTTCGGTTGCCGATGTTCAGCAGTTCAGCACTTACGCGCATCTTGCCCCTGCCCAACGCGAACTCCTTAGACAGGCTGACACTGTGGTCGAAGAAGCTGTGCATCAGGTTGTCGGGTATGTTGTACCCCAAGGAATACCGCCTGCCGGAGAACAGCAGATTGTAGCTAAGCGTGGCATAACGCGACGCGAAGGTAACATTAGCAGCCCCCGAGTGCTTTGGTGTGTAGGCTATCTGGTGCCCATACTGCACGTCATGCGGGTCGGTACGGTCGGTGGCATCGGCGAAGTTGTAGGAAAGCATCATCGTCAGCACCTCTGCCCTGCTCCAGCGATGCTCTGCCGTGAGGGTGGCATCGATGCCGAAGGTGCGCACTTTGCCAACATTCATCATGCGCCATACGAACATTGTGGGCATAGCCACTATCTTGTCGCTCACCGAAGCATGGTAGGCATCCACCGTGGCAGCCACGAAGCCCCGTCCGCCACTGTGCTGGCAACTCCACGTGGCACCCACATTCCACTGCCGCGACTTCTCCGGGCGCAGGTTCACGTTGCCTATAACGGTGTAGTAAAGGTCGTTGAGCGTTGGCAGACGGAAGATGTCTTTATACGACAAGCGCAGATGCAGGTTGCTGCCAAAGGGCTTCCATGTGATGCTCAGTGCCGGAGAGAGGCGGCTGCGGTTGTCGGCGGCTGTGCCTTTCTCAACGGTTTCGACTACGGCTGTGGCCAGAAGCGACGCATTTATGGCTATCCTGCCTGTGGCATAACGTGCCGAGAGTGCTGTCTGCCACGTGCTCCGAGACGGGAAGGGACACGTGACGAGAGTCGTTGAGAGGTAGTTATGTGTGAAGTCCTGTGCCAGGGCAGCCTGCAAACAGCCCACGGGCTGCCACAGGAGAGTAGCCGTGAGATAGGTTTCACGCTGTCGGAAGATGTCGGTGCGCGTCGATGCGGCATCGGCATTGCGGTCCTTCATCCACGAATAGTTCCATTTGGCCGCACTGCGGAGCCTCAGTTTCCGTGAAAATATGTTCTCGTAAAGCAGCTGCACAAATGCGTTCTTGTCGGTAAGACGTTCGTTGGCAATGGGGTTGTCGTAGATCACAGCCCCCGGCAGCCCCCTTACCGAGCTGTAGCCATAGACCTTTGCGGCTATCTTCTGGTGTCTGCCTGGTTCTGCAAGCAGGTTTATCTCACCTCGCCAGAGGCTGATGTCGCTGTTGTTTCGGTGCTCGTCGATGAGATGTCTGCCGTTCCAGAGGCGAAAGGGATAGTCGCCCTTGGCATACTTATACTCTCCGTAGGCCGACAGGCGGAGCCCTTTCAGCCTGCGTCCAAAGTGCAGCGACGGATTGGCAAGGCCGTAGGAGCCAGCCGACATATATATATATAATAAGGTGTCGGAGGGCTGCGAGCTGATGTTTATCGTCGCAGCAGATGCCAGTTGCTTTGCCGGGACAAAGAGATTGTCGCCCTGCCCCACTGTGAGCGTTATGCTTGAGAGGTTTGAAAGGGCAAAGCGCGACAGGTCTACCTGCCCCGACTGGCAGTCGCCAACGCTCACGCCGTCGTAGCTCACACCAGTATGCTGGGCACCAAGCGAACGTATGCTCACCGTCTTCATGCCGCCCACTCCACCAAAATCCTTGACCTGCACTCCGGCAAAATGCTTCAGCGCATCGCCTACATCAGTTGCCCCGAGCCTGAGGAGCTGTTCCGACGAGAGCACCTGCATGGGAGTGGCAGCCGAAATGTTGGCCGGCACATGATAGCCGCTAACCGTCACTTCGGCTATGGTGTCGTTCAGGGTCTGCCCGAAAGCCATTGCCACGGACAGCATCAAACTTACTAATGCAGCAACTCTGCTCATGCGTCGTTTAGTTAAAGTTAAACACTCGCCCGACCACCAATCTGTTTGGCAGTCAGAAGGTTGACAACAATGTTATGTCAGTCCGCTGCGGTCGTCTCTCGCAACCCATCGGACAAAGACATGAGGCAGGTCTTCAGACTTTGCAGCCCAACCAAGCAAACGCCTTCCCGGTTGTTCGGCCAACCAGTGGCTCTGTTGTTTGCGGTCGTAAAGGGGCTGCTCACTGCTGCGGGACAGTCCGGGAGTCGCACCCGGTTCCCTTTTTAATCACGCCGAGAGAGTGAACCATCATGTCCGGGAGCGGTTTCGATGCCGTTCCCAATTTCTTTTTTCCTATCTGTTTCGTCCGCCACAGAGGTTTCAGAGTCCTGAACCACATATACCGGACGGTGTTTTGTCTCGATGAAAATCTTACCAAGATATTCGCCTATGATGCCGAGCGAAATCAGCTGAACGCCTCCGAGGAAGAGTATTACGGTCATAAGCGTGGGATAACCCTGCACCGGGTCGTCGTAGAGCCACGTGTGAATGAGAGTGTAACACATGAAGACGAAAGCCGCTAACGACACTATCAGCCCGAGAATGGTCGACAGCTTGAGCGGTGCCACGGTGAAAGAGGTGAACCCATCGATGGCGAGAGCCAGCAGACCGCGCCAGTTCCACGACGACTCTCCGGCCACACGGTCCTGTGTCTCAAAGTCGACAGATGCCTTGCGGAAGCCTATCCAGCAGAACATACCCTTGGTATATCGCTCCGTTTCGCGCATCTGGCGCAGCGCATCGATGCACTTACGGTCGAGCAGACGAAAGTCGCCCACATTCTGGAGCACCTCTACGCGAGTGGTTTTCTGCAACAGCCGATAGTAGAGCAGCGACATCTTGCGCCGTAGCCAGCTCTCTTTGCCGCGAGTCTTACGCTTGCCATAGACATCGTCGAAGCCCTCCTCCCACTTGGCTATCATCTCGCCAACGACGTGCGGAGGATGCTGCAGGTCGGCATCCATCACCACAACGGCATCGCCCGTGGCATGGTCGAAGCCTGCAAGCATGGCGGCCTCCTTGCCAAAGTTGCGCGCAAGGTCTACGTATGCCACACGGCTGTCCTTCAGTCGCAGCTCCCTGATAACGTCCATCGTGTGGTCGCGGCTGCCATCGTTGACGAAAAGCATCTCCCAACGGTAGCCACCATGCGCCGCAGCCAGCTCTGCGAGAGCGGCATAGAGTGCCGGCAGCGACTCTTGCTCATTGTAGCAGGGGATGAGTATCGTTATCTTTTTCATTGCAGTAAACTCGAACTGTGTGCAAATTCGCTGTGCAAAAGTATGAAAAATTAGGTTAAAGGCTTACGATTTGAAAGATTTAATTTGATGTTTTGGTGAAAATAGCTATTTTTGCAGCATGATTTTCTACTTCTCCGCCACAGGTAACACCCGATGGGCAGCCACCAAGCTTGCCGCGACAACAGGCGAGCAGCTGGTCTATATACCTGATGTCATGGACGGCGACTGCACCTTCAGGCTTGCCGAGAGGGAGCGAATAGGATTTGTGTTCCCCGTTCACGGCTGGCGTCCGCCCCTGTTGGTGAGGCGCTTCATTGAGAAACTGAACATCAAGACCACCCCTGACAACTACTGTTTTGCACTCTGCACCGCGGGCGACTCTATCGCACGCACCATCGACATACTGGCTGCCGACCTCGCAAAGAAGGGCTTGAGCCTCGACGCGGCCTACTCGCTGCTCATGCCCGAGGCATACGTGGGCCTGCCGTTCATGGACGTAGACACCGAGGAAAAGGAACTAAAGAAGAAGCAGAAGGCCGCCGAAGACCTGGAGCTGTATGCCCGGGAGATTGCCGAACGGCAGAAAACACCGTGGCAGACCGAGCGCGAAAGGCTCCACATAGGCCCTGTGCCAAGGCTGCTGAGCGGTCCGGTGGGGGGCTTCTTCATAAATGTGCTGGTGACGGACAAGCCGTTCCATGCCGACCAAGAGAAGTGCCTGCGATGCGGCAAATGTGTATCGGTATGTCCCGTGGGCAACATCAGCGGCGGAAAGGGCAAGCTTCCGCAATGGCTCCACAACGAGAAAGCGCAGGAAAGCCATACAAGAGAGCACGCCTGCATGGCCTGCTTCAGCTGCTATCACCACTGTCCGACAAAGGCCATAGCCTACGGACACCGCACAAAAAGCAAGGGACAGTACTACTACAAAGCCGCTGACAGCCCCGCCATCAGCCCCTCCCAAGGAAGAGAGAGCTTAGAAGGAAAGTAACATGAGTCATATTACAGACCAATATGAGTCATATTACAGACCAATATGAGTCATATTACAGACCAATATGAGTCATATTACTTTGACGAACAGAAGAAGATATTAAACATTTAGGATATGAGAAGAATACTGTTACTGCTGGCTGTAAGCCTGACTACAGCCATGGCATGGGCGGTGAAAGCCGACCCGACACCCATCATCGTGACTCAGCCCGACGGCACGCGCCTCACGGTTGTGCTCCACGGCGACGAACACATCAACTGGTACAGCACGCTCGACGGCGTGTTGCTCGTACAAACCAACGCCGGATACTTTGTTGCCGACATCGACGACAACGGCGAGCTCACTGCAACACGCCAGCTTGCCCACGACCGCAATGAGCGCCAAGCTGCGGAGCTCACTCTGGTGGAGCAGCAGCCAAGAGACCGCTTCTTCGCCGCTTCGCAGCAGAAGCTTCTGAAGCAAAGCTCTGCGCGCAAGGCTCAACACATCAAGGAAGTGGCCACACTCTTTCCGCACACCGGCACCCCGAAGGCACTGATACTGCTTGTTGACTTTCCCGACGAGCCATTCAGCCTGCCCGACCCCAAGAAGTCGTTTGAGCAATACCTCAACGGCAGCGGAGAGCCAGTGGATTACGGCAACGGAGAGAACAGCAACTATGGAAGCGTGAAGAAATATTTCCACGATTCGAGCAACGGAGCATTCACGCCGCAGTTCGACATCTATGGTCCATACCGCCTTCCGCAGAACCTGCACACCGTGTATGGCGTTGGACGAAGCGACAATATCAGAGAGCTGATGAAAGATGCGTGTACCGCTGCCAATGCAGACGTGAACTTTGCCGACTACGATGCCAACAACGACGGCATCGTAGACCTGGTTTACATCATCTATGCAGGCTATTCGGCATCGGTGAATGGCAATGTAGAGACTTGCATTTGGCCCAAGTCGGGTTCAGACAGCTTCCAAGGCACTTACGACGGGAAGAGTATAATTCGCTACGGAGTGAACAACGAACTTAACTATTGGCCCTCAGATAAAAGCCCTAAAATCATTAACGGCATAGGTCTGTTCTGCCACGAGTTCTCGCACTGCCTGGGCCTGCCCGATATGTATCCCAAAGAAATCGCTACGGGCTACAAGCACAACAACCAAGGCATGGAAACCTGGGACGTGATGGACAACGGCTGCTACAGCAACAACGGCTTCTGCCCCGTGCCCTATACCGCATGGGAGCAGGAAGTGATGGGATGGAACACCATAGAGGAGCTCAAAGGATACTACGACGAGCTTGTAATAGACCCGTTAGAGAAACCGGGCAGCAAGGCTTACAAAGTGGTAAACCCCAAGAACGAACGTGAATATGTGGTGTTGCAGAACATCCAAAACGTCTACTGGCACAGCGCAACAGGCCGAATAGGCTATGGCCGCGACGCCCAGAGAAAAGTTCTCTACAGCAATCTGGCCCACGGGCTGCTTGCCTACCGCGTGTGCTACGCTAAGGACGAAGTGTATCTCGACGACTACCCCAACAACTTGCTCGGCCAGGCGCGTATGCTGGTGCTGCCGGCAAGCGGAGACCTGCTGAACGCAGACATCACTGAAGCCGAAGCACACGCCAAGCAGTTTGCCTCGCACCCCTATCCGGGCGAGAAAAACGTCACGGCAATAAACAACTTCAAGCTCATGGACGGCACTACGCTCAAATGCACCGCCGAAAACATAAAGGAGAGCGACTATCAGATTATCATAGAGAAGCTGAGCATAGACGAAGCAACCGGCATCAGCGACATAAACGTAGACAAGCAGCACAGCGCAACCATCTACACTCTTGACGGACGCGTGGCCGGCACTTCGCTCAAGAGCCTGAAACCGGGCGTTTATGTTCGCAACGGAAAGAAAATTGTGAAACGAGCTGACTAATCTCTGTCGAGCACCAGGCAGCACCAGCTGTCTTGCGAGGTGCGCCTGGTCTCGCGGAAACCGAACCGATTGGCCTGCTCAAGGATGATATTGACATCATCTATGTAGAAGCCGCTGAGAATGAAACGCGCCTTCTCGTGCATCACCTCTACCCAATAGGGCATATCGTCGACGATAATGTTGCGGTTGATGTTTGCAACCACAATGTCGAACACACCACTTGTATGTGAGAGAACGCTGCGGTCGCCCTCTATCACGTCAATCTGCACTCCGTTGAGCTCGGCATTATGCTCTGCGTTCTTCACGCTCCAGTCGTCAATGTCGTAGGCAACGACATCGTCGGCACCGCACTTCTTGGCCACAATGCTCAAGATGCCAGTGCCGCAACCACAGTCGAGCACACGCTTCCCCTTGATTTCGGTATCTATGATTGCTGCGACAGCCATCTGCGTGGTGGCATGGTTGCCCGTGCCGAAAGCCAGACGAGCCTCTATGCCAACGGCTATGTTATGAGGAAAAGACTTCATTCCGTCCTTTGCATCATAGATGATACATTCGTCACCCACCTCAATAGGGTCAAATCCAGACTGCTCCCAGCTCTCATTCCAGTTCTTGTCTTCGACTTCCGAAATATCATAGGCGAACTCAACGTCCCGAATTGGGAAGTCGTCGAAGATTTGCTGCATTGACTCTTCATTGAAAAGGTCGGCCTGAATATAGGCCAACAAGCCGTCTTCACTGTCTGTGAACGACTCAAAACCGCTATCGGCAGCAAGCGCTGCCAGCAAATCGCGGGCCTCCTCGGTGTTGGGAGTGATGGTGATACGGGCTTCTAAGTACTTCATAGCATCGCTAAAAACGCTGCAAAAGTATATAAAAATAGGGAAAAACCTATCTCGTATTAGGGATTTTCCGTAATTTTGCAATATTAGAAGCTGTAATTTCGCACTTAGAACAATACGAACAAACTAACATAAGGAGTGAAACAATGAAAAAACTACGTATCCTATCGGTTCTTTTCGGTGTGATGCCGCTGGCAGCACTGGCACAGGACGACCTTTATTTTCCGTCTTCCGATATGGCTAAGCAGGAAGCTTTACGCTACGACTCAGTCTATAACCGGCGCTACAGCGAAAGAGACGTTGACGAGTATAACCGTTATGGCAGAAGCTTCGGATATTACAAGTATAACGGTAAGGACTCACTGGGCAACGACATCATTGAGCTCTATCCCTCTGACGGCAGCGACCCCGAAGTGCTCAGCACCGACAGCACTCGCTTCTACAGGGACCGCAACTATTCGTATGACGACGACTACCGCTACAGCCGCCGCATGAGCCGCTTCGACGACTTCTACTGGCGCGACCCGTGGTTCTATGACGCATGGGGTCCATGGGGCTATCGCTGGTCGTACTACGACCCTTGGTACGATCCTTGGTACTACGGCGGCTATTGGGGCTATCGCAGGTGGTATGATCCCTGGTATCCCGGCTATTGGGGATGGCATCATCCCTACTGGGGATGGCGTCCGGCCATTGCTTACCGCTACAACGGACCAACCGGCACACGTCACCACTCTGGTGCAGGCCGTGGTTCGCACTCTGGCAGCGGTCGTGCAGGCATAGGCTATGGCAGCGGCAGTCGGGGCTATAGCGGAACAGGCTCGCGGCGCGGCTCCTACAATGGCGGAAACTTTAGCGGAAGCCGTAGCGGCTCGTTCTCGGGCAGCGGAAACTTCGGCGGCAGCAGAATGGGAGGATTCTCGGGTGGCAGTCGCTCTGGAGGCGGCGGTTTCGGAGGCGGTAGCTTCGGAGGAAGGAGATAGCATTTAGCTGCTGAGGGGTAAGCCCCTCGGCAGGGCCTTCAACCACACCTTATATATATAATAGAATAAATACATCGATTATGAAAAAGCATATTTTATTTGCAGCAATGTCGTTGGCCACACTGCCAATGACAGCACAAGAGACTTACGAGAACGCCAAACTGCTGGGCGAAGACCTCAACGGAACAGCCCGTTACGTGGGTATGGGTGGAGCGATGGAGGCACTTGGAGCCGACATTTCGACCATCAGCAGCAACCCTGCCGGTATCGGACTCTTTCGCCGTTCGGCTGTTTCGGCATCGTTCGGACTGAAGATGCAGGGAGGCAACCAGTCTTTCGACGGTCAGAGCAAGACCACTGCAAGCTTTGACCAGATTGGTTTCGTCATCTCTACACAGACACGACGCAACTCATTCCTGAACTTTTCGTTCAACTTCCACAAGGGAAAGAACTTCAACCAGATACTTTCTGCATCGAACAGAATAAACAGCGGCTCGTCGCAGAACCTCTCATTCCAGAAAGGAGCAAGGGGCGACGTAAGCAACGGAGGCTTCGACCCTGCACTGGACAAGAACAACGAGTACATTGGATACGAGAATCCTAAAAGTGACAGGACGGCTCAGACATTCAGCCAGACGGACTACCTGAACTGGAATGTGTTTATTCCAACCAAAGTAGGAACAGAGGACGTGTTTGGATATTGTGATGCAAGCGACTACACTTTCGGCAGAAAGACCTCTGGCTACATTGGAAACTACGACTTCAACGTAAGCGGAAACATCCACGACATAGTTTATCTCGGTATAGACTTCGGCATAAAGGATGTACGCTATAAGGACTATAGCATCTACAATGAGGCTCTCGTAAGCGCAGGTGCAGCTGACGGCAATGCCACATACTCGGACGAACGCCAAATCAGAGGTACCGGCTTCGACGTTGCTCTGGGTGTTATCGTCCGACCGATAGAGAGTTCACCCTTCCGCTTCGGTGTGTCTGTAAAGACTCCAACATGGTATAACCTGACCACAGAAAACTATACCACCGTAAAGAACACATCAAAATCCGGGCTCTACGACAACGGAAAGATTCGTGAAGCCTATGACTTTAAGCTCTATACACCATGGAAATTCGGTGTCAGCCTGGGTCACACGGTTGGCAATTACCTTGCCCTTGGTGCCTCATTCGACTACGAAGACTATGGTGCAGCAGACACCCGCATCAACGATGGTGTAATTGTCGACGGTCGGGGTGCATTTGAAACAAACAGCAGAGACCGCGTAATGAAGGCTCACACCGAACGTACTCTCAAGGGTGTCTCTACGTTTAAGGTTGGTGCAGAGATCAAAGCAGCTCCGGAAGTTGCTATCCGCGTTGGTTACAACTATGTATCTCCCGCCTATAACAGCAACGCTCAGAAGGACATGACCCTCGAATCACCGGGAACTTACTATGCTTCAGCTACCGACTTTACCAACTGGAAGGCTACCAACCGCTTCACCTGCGGTATCGGTTATGCAAATAAAGGCTTCCATGCCGACCTCGCATTCCAGTACGCTGCACAGAAAGGTGACTTCTATCCCTTCCAAAGCTTGGAGACAACTTATACAGATGCCAAAAATGAACCGACGAAAGCCGAATGCAATCCGGGTGCAACAGAAGTGACAAATAACCGTTCGCAGTTGCTGCTTACCGTAGGCTACCGTTTCTGACACAAGTTTCTGCTAAGCATTAACGAAATCAACACAACGCAAAATGGAGCAAAGCGTAGATTGTCGCTTTGTTCCATTTTCTTGTTCTATAAATAACTTAACCCTCTGATAATGTGTGAATAAAATTAAAAAACAGCAGAAATGAATGGAAATGATTTTGGTGTTATTCAGAAAAACACTACTTTTGCGCTTGGAAACAGATGGTAGAAAGCACAAAAGCCAAATACCATGAAATGTTTCTAAAGCAACAATAAAGTAGATTAGTTTTTTTAGTGGTTAATTTAGTTTTAGTAAGTATGTAGATAAGGCCTGTCGAGATGACAGGTCTTATTCTTTTATATATATAAAAGGTACGGGACTGTAGAAATTTAGGTACAGCTGAGAAACGAACACGCAGAAAACAATTCTGACGGCTGCCTTGTGAAGTCTGCCTGTTGCTCCCCCACTTCTCCGTAGATATTCTGTTCTTTTACGATAAGATGATTGCAAACAAAAAAAACAGTCATTTTTGTTTGTATTTGAAAATATATTGCTAACTTTGCAATCGCAAAGAAAGGAAGGTTGGCAGAGTGATCGATCGCGCTGGACTCGAAATCCGGTATACCCCTTTCGGGTATCGGGGGTTTGAATCCCTCACCTTCCGCAACCTTGGCAGGCATACAGCCACAAGCCACGTACAGAGAGGACTTCCTACAGTCCTCTTTTTTCATTTCCCGAAGCCATTATATGCAGAATTCTGTACGCTTTGAACTCACCGCCAAGTTCCCGTTTCGTTTTCATTTGCCCTCTCCATTTTATTAGGAATAATAGAAATTTGATAGAAATTTGATAGAAATTTGCATAATTCTATATTAAAATATAATATAGAATGAAAGTTTTTGAAATTATTTTTGTAAATTGCGCCGGATATTTAAATTGATGGAGTGAAACTGAAAGACCATCAACATCTCCAGCTATGAGCTAATCCTTTTGCTCTGGCTTATTGTTTAACCGCTTAACACGAATGAACTATGAAGAAAATTTTACTTTCCTGCCTGGCATTATTGCCCTTAATGGTCAATGCCCAGAAAGTGTGGGACTATGAAGACTTCACAGTCACCAAAGTTTCAAACCCAACCCACGGCGAGCGCGAGGTCGACGGGCTCATTGCCGGCGGCGACCGACAGAACAGCTACACATGGCGACTGGCCGGACGCGGGGACGAGATCTACATTGCCACGGCTCGAAACATAGCCAGTGCGCTGGTCAACATCTATGGCTCGCAGATTTCTGCTGCCTCTGGCATATCGATGGATGCCTTCTGGGCCATGATAGATGCCGTTGCCAACGGCGATATTATGCGCAACGACGTGAGTGAGGGAGCAAACATCATCTGCTACAACCGCAAGACTGGCGAGTTCAAGGTGGTATGGACAGGCAATCTTACCGAATACCAGCGCATGGCTGTCACCTTCGGCGACGACATCTACTTCGGCTCCTACTCTGCCGACCAGACCATTGAGCAGTATATCCTGAAGCTCGACAAGGATGGCAACTTCACTAAAGTGTACAAAACCACTGGCACAACAGCCATGCGCGCCAACTGTGTCTACGATGACCACCTATTCTTTGCCAGTGCCGACGCACGCATAGAGGTGCCAGAGGGTGAGCCTCAGCCTCTGGTCAAGATGGCAGTAATCCGCAAAAGCAACGAAGATGACACCGTGTGGGACCTCGTTGCCGACTATAAAGACTTCGGCAATATTCCATTTGACCCCATACAGAGCAGCTGGGCAGGTGCTCCTTTCTGGGAACTGGCCTCACACAATGGCTATATCTATGCCACAGCACCGAGCACCGCAGGTTTTGTAATCTTCAAAGGACGCCCCGCTGAAGGTGGCGAAAGTGCCAACAAATACGGCTGGCACTGGGAAGAAGTGGCCGGACCTAACAACGGCATCAACAATCCCGGACTGAGCAACGTAGAGGGAGGCGAACCCGGAACAATGCGTTCGCTCATCGGTTCGGTCTATGAGTTCAACGGAGAGCTGTATGCTTATAATTTCGACCATGCCTTCGGAGGTGAAGCACAGGCTTTCGTCGGTATGTTGCAGCAACTGACCGGCAAGGGAACGAAAGCCAGCGACTACCTGAGCTATATGTATAACTCGCTCCACAACCCGCAAAAGGTTTGGAAACTGGACGATACAACAGGTAAGTTCAATGAGCTCACGGCCTTCACAGAACTGATGGAGGGAACCACCAACGAATACATCTGGCGCTTGGGCGACCACAACGGCAGGCTGTATGTCGCAACGATGGATGCCGGCATCTTCTATAATTACATTACACAACTCACCAACGGCAGCTTCTTCAAAATGTCACCCAGCGAAAAAGCAAGCAAATTGAAATACATTGCCAACGTTATCAAGCTGCTGGCTCTGGCCAAGGGCAACGAGAAAGCCGACGAACTGCGCAAGAAACTGGAGCAGCTCATGCCCATCCTCGAGCAATACATAGAGACTGAGCAGGTGGACGAGGAGACCATTAAATACATTATTGACATTAATGGGCTTACACAGGAAATAAGCAACCTCATCGCCGACTTCTTAAAACAGGAAACAGCCAAGCAGACAGAGGCGCTTACAGCTTTCTTTATGCAGGCCGTCCAGAACCTCAAAGACTTCAATTCAGCCGAAATGGCTGCCATCAAGCAGCTGATTGACCAGCTGAACAGCGACGAAATGAAGGAGAAATGGAGTTTGTTCTTGCAGCAGATAGCAAATGCGCAGCCTGAAGAGCTTAAAGGCATCATTGCTGACATGGCACAGCAAATCATTGCCAAGGTTATGATGGAGCTGCAGACAATGGCAGCGGAGATTGGCGAGCGCATTGATGTAAAAGGTATCGAGATGTATAAATACATCAACGATGCCGTCGTCAACAACCAATGGGGCTTCGACCTGCTGCGCACCAGCGATGGCGGCGAGAGTTTTGAGGTCATCACACGCACTGGTTTCGACGACAAGTACAACTATGGTTGTCCGTCGTTCCTCAGCACCGAAGAGGGACTCTACTTCGGAACGTGCAACCCCTTCTATGGCGGTCAGCTCTATCTGCTGAGCGACAAGAATGAAGACAAGCCCTCGGGCATCGCAGAGGTCAAGAGCCAGAACATTGGCAACAGCAGCAACTACTACACGCTGAGCGGACAGGTATTGAAGGGTACTCCCACCCGTCCGGGCGTGTATATAAAGGACGGTCGCAAGGTGGTTATCGGCTACTAACAGCAACTGTCTGAATACACAGGAGAACAGCGTTGTTCCCCTCTTAACTGACTAAAAACAAACCAAATGGGAAACTGAGACCTTATTATATCATAGGTTACAGTTTCCTGTTTGGTTTTTCTTATTCCATGAATTATCCTCAATCAGATTTGCAAGTCGGCTGACATAGCGCGAACATCGTTATCAACCATAAGCGAAGAAGCTGTAAAAAAGGTAAAACTAACCGCAATCCGTATAAGTTGCAACAACTGTATAGTTGCTAACTTTGCAGCAAAACAAACAAATATCCGAACTATGGCAAAAACATTGATTGCGTACTACTCCCGTCGCGGGGAGAACTATGTCAACGGTAGCATACGAGAACTGAAACTGGGCAACACCGAAGTGGTTGCCGCAAAGATAAAAGCACTGTTGCCTGATGCCGATGTCTACCAGATTGACACGACCTACGAGTATTCAAAATCCTATATGACCTGCATCGAAGAGGCCAAGAAGGAACTGCACGACCAAGCCCGCCCTGAGCTAAAGAATCCGCTGCCGTCGATTGCCAGCTACGATACCATCATCCTGGGCTACCCAAACTGGTGGGGTACAATGCCCATGGTGTGCTACACTTTCCTTGAAAGCTACGATTTCTCGGGCAAGAGAATTATCCCCTTCTGCACCAACGAGGGCAGCGGAATGGGGTCTTCGGAGAGGTTTATCAAGAAACTGTGTCCCGATGCAACAGTCCTTGCCGGAACTTCAATCCACGGAGCCGAGGCTGCAAATGCCGATGGCGAAGCCCGAATGATAGCCGACATGGCAAGTTAACCATTAAACATTGTTGAATAAAGTATATAAAAGAAATGAAAGCAATGAAGTACATCCTGGCATCGGCATTGTTTGTGCTGGTGTCTACCGCTTGCAGCGGCACAAAGAAAAACGATGTGGCAGTGAACGAGCCTGCTTCGGAGCAGACCCAAGTGAAGACAGACGGGAAGGCATTGGTAGTTTTCTTCTCTCACGCAGGCGACAACTACAGTGTCGGCAACATCAAAGTCGGCAACACAAAGATAGTAGCCGACTATATCTCCGAGATTACAGGAGCCGACCAGTTTGAACTGAAGACCGACAAATACGACGGCATGGCCTATCAGCCCCTCTGCGACCTTGCCAAGGAAGAGCAACAAAAAGGCGAGCTGCCCGAGTTCGACGGCTCGGTTGACGTTTCCAAGTACGACACTGTCTTCATCGGAGGCCCCATCTGGTGGGGCACTTACCCGCAGATAGTCTTCACATTCTTCAAGAAATACGACCTGAGCGGCAAGACTGTCATCCCCTTCACCACTCACGAGGGGTCGGGGCTTGGCCGATGTGTTGAGGACGTAAAGGAAGCATACCCTAAAGCCAACGTCACCAAAGGCTTCTCAATGTACGGCCACGATGTACGCACAAAGAAGTCGGAAGTGGAAAAATGGCTGAAAGGACTTGGATATAAATAACTTCCAGCCATGCCATAACCACACGACAGTAAAACAGAAACCATATTCAATCCCTATCATCACCTCCCCGAGAGCCACAGTCAGACTCCCGGGGAGTTTTTATTTTGTTTTCTGCACAAGAAGAGCCCGACAGCATGAAAGATAAAAGGGCTGATTTGTTATGTCATATTGAACCGAAACAGTATCTTTGTGGAGCGTTAGCCACGCAATAGCAAGGACATACACAACGTAATACCAATAAACCAAGATTGATATGACAATACATGAAGCTATAGAAGCCCGGCATAGCGTAAGGGCTTATCTGGACAAACCACTGTCCGAAGATGTTGTAAAGGTGCTTGAGCATGAGATAGACGTAGTCAACCGCGAGGGCTGTCTGCACATCCAGCTGGTAAGAAACGAGCCAAAGGCTTTTCTCGGACCGCTGTCCAAATATGGCCGCTTTCGTGGCGTGGCCAACTATCTTGTTGTTGCCGGACAAAAGGCTGACGACCTCGACGAGCGTGTGGGCTACTTCGGCGAGCACCTGGTGCTGGTGGCCCAGATGCTCGGGCTTAACACCTGCTGGGTTGGAGTAAACTACTCTAAGATACCGGGAACATACGTGCTCGGCGAAGGCGAGAAGGTTGCTTGCTACATTGCCATCGGCTACGGCAAGACACAAGGCTCGGCACACAAGATCAAGACCGTTGAGCAGGTCAGCAGCTCTGCCGTAAAGCCGCTCGGCTCTGGGGGCAACTCAGCCGAAGCCGCTCCAACCTGGTTCCGCAAAGGTGTCGAAGCCGCCCTGCTCGCTCCAACAGCCATAAATCAGCAGAAATTCTCCTTTGTCTATACCGGAGAATATGCCGGCAGGCACCGCATCGCTGCCAAGCGCGGCTTCTCGCTGCTGGGTTTCACGAAGATAGATCTGGGCATTGCCAAGTATCATTTCGAGGTAGGGGCTGGCAAGCTATGCCGCTGGAGCGATTTCCTCAGCCACGAACGCGACGCACAAAGTGCCGAAGAGCCTGATATAGAATGGATTTGAACCATACAGCGACAACAAGGAGCTATATGGGATACCGCTCATAAGACTTTAATAGAATAATTGCAGAGCAAAATATTGCTCGGTTTCTATCGCATTTGTGTACCTTTGCACTCTGAATACAGACACACACAAAGCTTATGTTGAAGCAAATATGTAAAGTGATTTCCGATTACATGGGTGCCTTGGTGTTGCTGTCGGCAGCTCTGGGACTATTGCTGCCCGATGTGTTCGACGACATCAAGCCCACAGTCATCAATCCGCTCCTCGGCGTAATCATGTTTGGCATGGGCCTGACCCTGAAGCCCAAAGATTTCGCCGTGGTGTTCAGCCGCCCCAAAGACGTTATTACCGGTTGCGTGGCTCAGTTCACCATCATGCCCATGCTGGCTTGGCTGCTGTCGCGCGCCTTTTCCCTCGACGAGGCTCTCACCATAGGCGTGGTGCTGGTGGGCTGTTGCCCCGGCGGCACGGCTTCCAACGTTATCACCTATCTTGCCAAAGGCGACCTCGCGCTGTCGGTAGGCATGACAGCCACGTCCACCCTCATTGCTCCCGTGGCCACGCCGCTCCTTGTGTGGCTGCTTGCAGGCAAGTCTGTTGATGTCGACGTTATGGGAATGTTGCTCAGCATCCTCTGGGTGGTGATACTCCCGATAGCGCTCGGCCTCATTGCCAATCGCCTTTGGCCTCGGCTCACAGAGCAGGCTTCGGCCTATCTGCCTGCCCTCTCCTCGCTCACCATCTGTTTCATCGTGCTGATAATCATCTCCGCCAATGCAGCGAAGCTGATGGCTGGCGGCCTGACGATAATCCTCGTCGTGATGCTCCACAATCTCTTCGGCCTGTTGCTCGGCTATGGCGTGGGCCGGATGTTGGGAATGAACAGCGTGAAGCGGCGCGCCGTGAGCATCGAGGTGGGTATGCAGAACTCAGGACTCGCCTCCGGCCTTGCCACCATACACTTTGCGGCTTATCCCATGGCCACCATACCCGGCGCGGTGTTCAGCGTGTGGCACAATCTCAGCGGAGCCATCGTAGCGAGAGCCTACGCCCGCTTAGCCAACAGGACTAAAGGCGAAGCACAATGACTCAGGACAAGCTTTGGAACAGCAACTACTGGAAGGTGATGACAGCCAACTTTGCACTGTTCTTTGCCTTCTATCTGTTAGCACCCTTGCTGCCACTCTATCTGAAAGACACCTTTGGCGCAACAAAGGACACCATCGGCATCGTACTCTCGGGCTACACCATCACCGCCCTTGTGGTGCGCCCCTTCAGCGGATATGTGGTCGACAGCTTCCCACGCAAGCGAGTGCTACTGCTCAGCTTGTTTCTCTATTTCCTTTGCTTTGGCGGCTATCTCGTTGCGGGCAGCCTGCTGCTGTTTGCCATTGTGCGCACTGTTCACGGAGCACCTTTCGGTGCCTCTACCGTGTCCAACAGCACGGTGGCCATCGACGTGCTGCCATCATCAAGGCGCACTGAGGGCATAGGCTACTATGGCCTGAGCAACAACCTTGCCACGGCTATAGCCCCCACGGTAGGCGTGTTCGTCTACCGCTATGTCCACGATTTCGACATACTTTTCTGGATTGCCTTCGTCGTTGCCGGCATCGGCTTTGCCGTCGATGCCACGGTGAAGATGCCCAGGCGCGAGCCTGTGGCCAACAAGAAAGCTCTTTCGCTCGACCGCTTCTTTCTGCTCAGAGGGTGGACGCTCGGGCTCAACATGGCCTTCTTCGGCATCTGCTACGGCGTGCTGAGCAACTATCTGGCCATCTACGGCAAGGAAGTGATGAACATCACCAGCGGCACCGGCACCTACTTCATGCTCTTGGCGGCAGGCCTGATGCTGTCGCGCCTGCAGGGAGGGCGCGCCTTGCGCGAGGGAAAGATGACCCACAATGCCACCGTAGGCATACTGATATCAACGGTTGGCTATACGCTGTTTGCCGTTTGTCCCAACCCGGTGGGCTACTATGGCTCGGCTGTGCTGATTGGTCTGGGCAACGGACACCTCTGGCCTGCCTTCCAGAACATGATTATAGGCATGGCGCGCAGCAGCGAACGCGGCACCGCCAACTCAACACTGCTCACGAGCTGGGACCTCGGCATGGGAGTAGGCATCTTGTTGGGAGGACTCATAGCCGAGTATGCCAACTACACCGCTGCCTTCAGGTGGGTTGTTGCGATGCACCTGGCAGGCGTGCTGCTCTTCTTTGGCGTTACACGCAAGACGTATCTGTCGCGCCGCATCAGCTGACAGCCGTTTTGTAAAACATAACGACAATAAAACGCCCTATGCCAATCAGCTGTTTCAGAAACGAAACACGCCCGGAAAGGCACGGCAAGCCGCTCTCGGACACTCATAAATATTCTCAACCGACGTTTCCTGTGCTGTCTTCGTTCGCATTTCTGCCCGATTTGCATCCGCAATCAGGCAAACGGCAGATTTTCTCCACCCAGCGAAAGCAGTCAGGTTTGCCGCCAACAGTCTGACGGCTTCGCAGCCGCTCTTTCGAGCTTTACACTCACCCACCCCATCCAACATCTTGTTTATAAGCCGATTAGCCGCAAATCGGATTTTACGGAGGCTTCCGTAAACTTTCTCCAGCAGCCTTGGAGAAACCTTACGGCTATGCTGTAGCACTGCTCCAGATATGCCGTAGCGATGCTACGGGGCAGTTGGAGAAAACTTACGGAGCACTTCGGAAAAGGCTGAAGCTGGCTGGTCATGGCAGCTTTACGCCTTCAGCAGGGCCAGAAACGGCACCTATCCACGCAAAATACTCGCACGTATGTCGGCAGAAGCAGTCTTGCCACCAAACGTGCGAGTATCAACGAGGTTGGTGTAAGGATATTTCGCAGTTATCTGATGAAGTTCATTGGCTGCCATTCCTCACGTTCGGGATAGCCGGGATTGCCGTCGGCATGAATCTTCTTCAGCAGCCAAGCCATGTTGTCGGCCATGGTGCGCATGGTCTGCATACCCTCCACGTCGAGCGCAGCCTGTCCGGGCTCGCGTCCGTAGGCTATGTTCCAGTACTGCGAGGTGACTACGGGCATATTCATCATCTCGAAAGCCATGTTCATGGTCTGGAAAGCAGCCGTAGAACCGCCCCTTCGGCACACGCACACGGCAGCGGCAGGCTTGTTCTTTGCATACTTGCCGGCAGAGAAGAACATCCTCTGAACGAGCGACAGCACCGAGCCGTTGGGCTGTCCGTAGTAGACCGGCGAGCCGACAATCAGCGCATCGCTCTCCTTCAGCTTCTCTGTGATGCGGTTGCAGATGTCGTCGTCGAACACGCAACGCTCCAATTGCTTCATGGCACACTGCCCGCAGGCAATGCAGCCACGCACGGGCTTCACCCCGATGTGGACTATCTCTGCTTCCAGACCGTGCTTTTCGAGTGTCTTGGCAGCCTCGCTCAGCGCCACAAACGTGTTTCCGTTCTTGCGCGGACTGCCGTTGATAAGTAGTACTTTCATGTGATAATCGCTTTATAACTTTAATAATAGATTACTCCCTGAAATCGGTTGGCGTGGCTCCGAGGTTTTTCTTCACATAACGGTTGAAGTGCGACAGCGAGGAGAAGCCGTATATGTCGCTTATGTCGGTGAACGACAGCGAGCGGTCGCGCAGCCGCCGGCTGATGCCGAGCGCAGTGTAGTGGTTTATCCAGTAGTTGGCCGACATACCGCTGACCTTCTTTGCCACCTCGCTCAGATACTTTGGCGTGATGCAAAGCTTGTCGGCATAGTAGCCTATCTCGCGGTTGGTGCGGTAATCGCCTTGGTCGAGCATATTGAGAAACTGCTCCATAATCTGCCTGTACTGCGAGGTTATCTTGTCGGCACCGTAGAGCACGGCATGGAAATCGAAGAAATCGAGTATCATAGCCTGCACTGCGTTGGCAAGCACCTCATGGTAGAAGTTGTGCTGGGGCTGTGAGAGGCGCAGCCTTATCACCTCAAAGTTGGCGGCACAGCGTAGCTGCATCTCCGGCGTGAGCCGCATAATGGGATTATGGAACAGCGACAGGTGGCCGCGGATGCCATAGTTGGACTGCGGCGTGGACACTTCGATAAACTCCTGGGTGACGTAAATCACGCTTACGCGGAAGTCGCTGCTCTCTTGCAGGTTCTCCACAAGGTCGCCTCGGCGAGGAATGATAAGGCAGTCGCCAGCCTCCATGCGATGCTCGTTGCCGTTGCGCATGAACGTGCAAGAGCCGCCATGACAATAGGCATGGCATATATAGCCTGAGAACTGGGGCTCCACGACTCTGGACAGCGTGTCGTCGAGGATGATATGCTGTATGTTGTCCATCGGTTAGTGTGTAGGTTTCAGTAAACAGAAAGTGCTCACGTATGCTCCTTTCTGCTCTGCAAAAATACAAATATCGGCTGAAATATCAGACTATATTTGCCACATAATTACTGCTTCGGGAGTGTAATCATGGGGGTGCGCGGCCTGCCTTTTTGCACTTTTAACAGCAAAGCGCAATGGGCTTTCGGAAAAAGCTGTAACTTTGTGGCAGTTATAAGTTTCAAACAAAGCGGATATGGCAAGAGAATACATAGTTCAGAAATGGCTTGAACACGTACACCTTGCAGTGTAAAAGAACATAAGCACCTGACAAACACTAAGAGACAGAAGGCGGACCAAATAATTCTTACTCCTATCTACAGAGCCTTTTGAGGTTAAACAGAATTATGATTTCCGCCTTCACCTTATATAATATCATACGCATGAACGCCACAACCCTTGACAAAGTAGCCCTGCGATACCGCGCACTGTTTCTCGACATCGACCGTGACGGCATCGACATGAAGTCGGCACCGTCGCCGTCGGCTATGGCCTTTGCGACAAGTCTGCACCAGATTGGTTTCTACGCAAGCGAGGAACTGCTCCATGCCCTCGGCATGGTAAGCACTGAACGACTTGCCGATATTACAAAGACCATGAACCGGGTGATGGGCGTAGACCTCAACTGGGCACCGCTGGTCAAGGGGTGGAACGTGCCTACGGGAGAAACGCCTGCCGACCACTTCATAACATGGATAGCAAACATCTTCGCTGGCAAAGCTGACATCGAAGGCACACGGCTGCCATGTGGACACATCATTCCCGAAGGAACGTTTCCACTCGAACGCTACAATGGCTGCCCGTTCTGCGGCACTCCGTTTGCTGTTTCAGACGTCGTCTACAAAGGACAGGCCAGCAAGCTGAAGGAGCTGCGGCTGTTCACGATGGCCGACTTGAAGCACCTGCTTGCTACTCTTCTGGCATCTCCCACCCCACTCGACGGCACCCAGAAGGACACGCTGGATATGTTGCTGCAAGAACTCGGCCTTCCCGACGACGTGGACATCACGATGAAGGAGACCGCCATGCTGGTGGTAAAGCTGCTGACAGAACAGGGAAAGCCTGAAAAAGCATCCACGCTGCTGCAAACTCCGAACGACATACTCCGTTATCTGTGGTTTGAAAAGACCGGTTACTTGCAGATAATAGAGCCACGTACTCTCATGGCTCATGCCCGCAAGCTGTACTCTCATATATGGGAACCGCTCGACAACGGCGCTGATGCAGCCCGGGCGATGAAAGAGAAGCTGATGCTGAAGTATGACCGCAGAAGCTGCAAGACTGTTGCCAACTGGCTGAACTCGGTTCCCATGTCGGCAGAGCAAGCTGCCGAGAACATGAACCCGAAACGAGAGATGTGGGTGCGCATGATCAGGGCTCTGCGACTGGGCGAGTATTCGCGCAAAAAGGGATACGCACATCTGGCAGATATTCTCGACGTGTTCTATAAAGACACCTACCCCACATGGATGGGACAGCTGAACAAGGCTCGCCTGACGAACAACTCAACCGAGGCCATTGCGCTGCTGAAACAACGTCCCGGGCTGTTCTCACGCTGTCTGTTCGCATCGATGCTGCGCTTTGGCAGCAAGGAGGTTCTTGCCGCTTTCAGCGAGGTTGCCGACAAGCTGCCGGCTCGCCTGCTACTGTCGCTTGGCAATGCGGCTGATACCTATTTCGACCCGAAAGCCACGCGCCTGGTTCGTCCAATCACGGGTACAGCACGAAGGATTGAGCCTAACAAGCTGCTGGCAATCTACAGCAGCGAGATGCGCAACGAGATGGTTAGTGGCGTGGACAATATATACAGGGCATCTATGTCACGCCGCTTCGCATTGCAGAAGACAAGTTCGCATACCATATATATCGAGCCTTCGCTCTATGACATACCCGTGAGCGTGGGCGACCGCACAGCCACCGTTCAGGACACGTCGTGCGCGATGATGGGCACACGCTTCAAGGTTGAAGGCAATCATGTCCGCCTCTTCCTGCAATGGGGCAAGGGACTGCACGCACAGCCGTTAGACATGGATCTGAGCGCACGCATCGAGCTTGCCAACGGGCAGACTCTGGAATGTGCGTTCTACAATCTGACGTGCGATGGAGCGAAACATTCGGGCGACATACGCTCTGTGCCGGAGCTGGTGGGAACGGCTGAATACATTGAGCTGTCGTTGCCGGAACTGGAGAACGCGGGTGCCAGGTTTGTCATGTTCACCTGCAATGCATATTCAAACGGTGCGCTGTCGCCCAACCTTGTCGTGGGATGGATGGACTCAGCATACCCTATGACGATATCCGAGAGCGACGGAGTAGCCTACGACCCCTCATGCGTTCAGCACATGGTGCGCATCAGCGAGGGAAACCTGTCGAAGGGACTCGTTTTCGGTGTGCTTGATGTTGGAAAACGTGAAATCGTATGGCTCGAGATGCCTTTCACTGCGCAGACAATGAAAGGTGCCGACAGCTTGTCGGTAGCGGCATTGCTCCACAGGCTTGAAAAGAAACTGTCTGTCGGTGAATTGCTGATGATGAAAGCTAAAGCGCAAAATCTCGTTCAAGTAGACAAGGCCGCTGATGCCGACGAAGCATACACATACGACTGGGCTCTTAATCCTGCCGAGGTGTCGCTGCTGCTAAGCGGAGAACTCAATGCAAAGCCCAACAAATAGCTATGCAGCATATTGCTCAAAGAAAACTCCCATAAATCAAACGCTCCCTGCAATCTTGTGGTTGCAGGGAGCATTTGGTTTTCCCACCGTGAGGAGAGATTATCGTATAAGCCGTATTACTTCACGGCCACCTTCCGTCCGTTGACGATGTAGATGCCTTTCTGAGCGGGCTTGCCGCTCAGCTTGCGCACGTCTATAGAGTAGTAGTTGTCGGCATTGTGGCTGATGCTGATGTTTTCTATGCCTGCCGGTTGCGCAGGCTCCCACTTGTAGGTGTATATCTTCAAGCAATCATCATTGGCTTTTGCCATGCGCGAAGCTCTTGCCGATGCAACGCAACTTCCTTTCCCTCGTGTTTTCTTAGCAGGGGCTCTGCTGCGCTCCACCGCCTGCCTATCCTCTACCCCACCGCTGGGGCTTTGTTCGTGGATATACAGATAAAAATAATCCGGAACGAGCCTCGTTGTGAGGCTGTCCCGGACTTTCTTAAATATAATA
>Ga0310695_10001820_pt1 | contig 47866 bp, 52 predicted proteins | sample RumenRJG_04DNA_FD_203882 | JGI IMG/M metagenome (GOLD analysis project Ga0310695, IMG submission 203882) | Bovine rumen microbial communities from Lethbridge, Alberta, Canada - RJG_04 (v2) (version 2) | ecosystem: Host-associated > Mammals > Digestive system > Stomach > Rumen | place: Canada... | reverse complement strand
TGAGAAAATAGTGTTATCTTTGTGCTCATAAGAGGGGTGGTTTTTTCGCACTACTAAGGTAGTAATTTTCTACCTTGAATCAATCCCTCTTATTTCTTTTTTGAAAAAATATTTAGGACAATATTGGTTTAACTCATAAAAAGAAACAGCCATGAAAATGTTTGCCCTATCATTACTAGCTTTTCTTGCAATGTTGTTGTTTACCACTTCATGTGAAGAAGATATTTCCAAGCGCCAAGCAGTATTCACCGCTACGATGCCCAGCGACGACTTGTCGTCGTTGCGGCCTGGTAGCATTATTAATGGCGTGCCTGCGGCTGACGGCTTCAATCTTAATGCCAGGTGGAGAGACGGCGACAAGATACAGATTTTTGTCCGTCAAGATGGCAGGGTGTATCAGGTTGAGAATCCAGCCGTTGTCTCTGGTATTGGCAGCGACGGCAAGACATGCTCTTTCGAGCTGGTGCTGCCCAAGTCGGTCAAGCCCAACCGTGACTATGACATTATAGGTGTGACGGGGGTGGAAGCCTATATCGATGGCGAGGATGTGATTGCCTCATGTGACCTGAAGCGAGTTGGTGTTGACGACAGCGACGCACCATTGCTGCCTATGTGGTTCACCTGCAAGAAAGGCAGCAACCAGGCGAAGTTCCGTCACCTGTGCGCCTACGAGGTTCTCTATGTGTATAACAGTTCTGAGTCAAGTATCACGTTTAAGCACAGTGGATTTGAGGTGATGACTCCATGGTACAAGTATAGCGACAAGGTAGTGCTCACAGGGAAAGGCTTTTCGGGGCACGAAGCAGGCCAAACCGATGCCGAGAGCAATGAAATAACGATCCCCGCTGGGGAAACTGGCACTATCGTGTCATGGTATATTCCGCGGTTTGATGTGACCGATGACACACCCGATGGCACAATCAACAACGCCAGGCTCAAGGCCGTCATAAACGGTAACACAGTCACTACAGTTGACGCCATGAAAGCATATAAAAATTTCGCGCGTGGCAATGCTTATTATATGGGAGCCGACTGGGACGGCTCCACTCTGAGTTTCTCCAATGAATTCTGCCCCGATGGAAACCACCCCCATGCGATTGACCTGGGCCTACCGTCAGGAACCAAGTGGGCGTGCTGCAATGTGGGTGCTAATAGCCCAGCCGAATGTGGAGACTATTTCGCCTGGGGTGAAACTTCTCCCAAGACAGCCTATTTAACCTCTAACTATAAGTGGTACAGAGGTGGTGACCCCCATAACATCTCAAAATACTGCCATAACAGCGATTATGGCACTGTCGATAACAGAACGGAACTTGAACTGGAAGACGATGCCGCCTACGTGAACTGGGGACCACAGTGGCACATGCCATCAAGAGACCAAAGTGTTGAACTGTTGGACAACTGCACGAGTGAATGGACCTCAGTAAATGGCATGAGTGGTTATCTTTTCAAAAGCAAAATAAGCAACAGTGCAGTTTTCTTTCCAGCACTTGGTTATTACACCATGAAGGGGCTTATTGGATTAGAGACTGATGGGGTCTATTGGTTAAACTCTTATAACTTTTACAACAACAATTATGGTCCAGTCAGGGCACTTGGCTTGGGCTTCCGTTATGGAGAAATGGGATGGCTTGATGTGATCATTCAAAGCCGACAATGTGGCTCGGGCGTCCGTCCTGTGCATGTCGCACAAGAGTAGAAATACATTGAGCTCACCTGAAAAAAATAAAACAACTGATTATTAGATAAAATGCACACGCTCGCAAGGCTTTAAGCTCGGACAAGGCGTGCCTTGTCCCTACATCTTTTTCTCGCTTAATCGCATTTTTCTGATTAATCTGAAATTTGGGGATTTCCAAAAATCCGCAAATCAAGATATTGAGATAATCAGAACATTCAGATAATTCAGTTGTTTTAATAAAAGCCGCAGAAATGCCACTTTAAAAAGTCGCTTTTTGGGAATAATCAAAAAAAAGAAGACAAATCCAACTATTTGAATATAAATGAAACAGAATTCGTTATAATTCGTTTAATTCGTGTGCTGTTTTTTTAAAGTGGACTCAGTGATTTATTCAAAAAGTTGCGAGCGGAGCTCGTCAAAGAGCTTGCTTACAAAAAAACATCGCCACCGCTCCCAAGAGCAGTGGCGATAATGATATAGTTTATCGCTAAAGAGTTCACACTCATTGACCTTAGCCAGAACTCACAACTGTGAACTCTTAACTGTGAACTCTTAACTACCAAATGATGGTGCGGTCTTTCTCATCCATCCACATCTTGGCACCGGGCTTGATGTCGAAGGCCTTGAAGAAGGTGTCGATGTTGCGCAGAGTGGCGTTCACGCGGTACTCACCCAGCGAGTGGGGGTCGCTCTTGGTCTGCATGTAGGCAGCCTCGGGAGTAATATTCTCGGCCCAGATGCGGCCATAGCTCAAGTAGAAACGCTGCTCGGGGGTGAAGCCGTCAATCTTCTTGCCCTCCTGAGCCTGCTGAGTCTTCATGAAAGCGTCGTAGGCGATGCGCAGGCCGCCCTGGTCGGCGATGTTCTCGCCCAGAGTGAGGTGGCCGTTGGCGTGCTCACCATTACCCAAGTCTATAGCGTCGAACTGCGCAGCGAGCTTCTCGGCAGCGGCATTAAATTTCTCGGCATCCTCCTCGGTCCACCAGTCGGTCATGTTGCCCTGGTAGTCGAAGGTGCGCCCCTGGTCGTCAAAGCCGTGGGTCATCTCGTGGCCAATCACCACGCCAATGGCACCATAGTTGGTGGCATCGTCGGCCTTGGGGTCAAAGAATGGAGCTTGCAGGATGGCAGCGGGGAACACGATCTCATTGTTCAGGGGGTTGTAGTAGGCGTTAACAGTCTGTGGAGTCATCTCCCACTCCTCGCGGTCAACAGGCTTGCCATACTTCTCAAGATTACGCTTAGTGCTCCACAGCGAGGCGGCCTTCATGTTATCGTAGAGGGTCTTGCTGGGGTCAACTTCGAGCTTGCTGTAGTCTTTCCACTTGTCGGGGTAGCCCACCTTTACAGTAAACGAGTTGAGCTTAACAAGAGCGTTAACCTTAGTCTGGTCGCTCATCCAGTCGAGGCCGGCAATGCGCTCGGCAAGAGCTTTACGCAGGTCGCCAATGAGCTTGACCATCTTGTCCTTGCTGTCGCCGGCAAAGTATTTCTGCACATAGAGCTGGCCCACAGCCTCGCCCATCACGCCATTAGGAACGCTCATGCAGCGTTTCCAGCGAGCCTGGCGCTCTTTCTGTCCGCTCAGGGTGCGACCGTAGAAGTCAAAACTGGTCTCGCCCACCTCATCGCTCAGTGAGCCTGCCGCGCCAGCAATAATCATGCCAGCCACATAGTCCTTGATTTCCTGGTCTTTGAGGGTGGTCATCAGGTTGTTGGCAACAGCCATCACCTTTGGCTGCTCAAGAATCACGGTGCCTATGTTCTTCACGCCCATAAGCTCGAAGTAGCGGGTCCAGTCGATGGCAGGATAGTCGGCCTGCAGCTGAGCGATGGTGCGCACGTTATAGAGCTTAGAGATGTCGCGCTGCTCGGCACGAGTCATGCTAGCCTCGGCAAACTTATACTCAATGTTGTAGATAGTCTTAGCCGCACGTTGAGCATCTTTCTTCTTGTAGCCGGCGAGCATGAACATCTTGACGAGATACTCATTGTACTTCTGCTGAATCTTCTTGCTATCGGCATCGGTCTTGAGGTAATAGTCACGGTCGGGCAAGCTCATCGAGCCGGCGCTCAAGTACATTGTGTTGATAGCGCTGTTGGCAAGGTCGGCCTCAACGCCAATGCCAAAGAACGGATTACCCAAGTTCATGTGCTGATAGGCGATGAACTCGGTCAACTGCTTGCGGTTGAAGTTCTTGAGGTCGGCAAGGTCCTTCTGGATGGGCTGAGTGCCATCGGCATTGCGGCGCACACTGTCCATAGCCAGAGCATAGAGGTCGGTAACCTTCTGACCATTACTGCCCTTGGCATGACGCTCATTGGCGAGGTTGTCAAAGAGCTCCTTGAGCTGGTCGCGATTTCTCTCGGCAAGCTCGTTAAACACGCCAAAGCTTGGATACTCAGGCTTCAGCGGGTTGGCCTTCATCCAGCCACCACCAGCATACTGATAAAAGTTATCACCAGGATTCACTGTCACATCCATGTCGGCACGGTTCAAGCCGTGCTTCTCGTTCTGAGCGCTCACACCCAGGCAAGGCAGCAGAGCCACCGCCAGAACAAGCATCTTCTTAACTGTTGTCATAACGAAATATTGTTTTATAGTTAATTGATATAGTTTTTTAAGCTATTATAAATCACACTGCAAAAGTAATGATAATTGCCGAAACAAGTATAATTTTAACTCACATTCTTTATATATTAGACGCAACATCACGGGCAAAAACTACAACAAAAGCACACTTTTTTGAAAAACAAACAAAAAAACAACGATTTATTGGCATATTAAGAAAAAAAACACTACCTTTGCACCCGCAATTTTTTGAGGAGCCACACACTCCACCACACGCGCCTGTGGCGAAATTGGTAGACGCGCTAGACTTAGGATCTAGTAACGCAAGTTGTGTAGGTTCGAGTCCTATCAGGCGCACCACTCAAAAAGATATCACACTGAATTTCAGTGTGATATCATGTTTTATTCTAAAAGTGTAACCCCATATGTAACCCTTTAACTTCAAAGGGATACGGGACAAATGGCATATTGATAATCCATACAATTATTCATCTGTCTTATTTTCTGATACACCATCATTATTATCTTTTGCCATTGCCAATACATTTTTTGTTATTTCCACAATTGGTTCTGGTTTCCGTGCTGAATGGTTAACATATCTTTTATATTGTGATGCAATGCTCTTCCATTTATCATCAGCATAATCACCATCATTTAGTATAAACAACTTACATGATTGTTCCCATGACATTTCTTTTCGCAGCATTCCAATAAATATTGACAATGAAACTTGTGAGCCACACCACTTCAAATGTCGAGGACCAATTCTCTTGCCATCATATTTACCAATCAACAAAGCTGCGAAATCTCGAATGTCAGTTGAATCTTCGATATAACTACCACCTAGCAACTTATTATACAAATAGTTAAGTTGATTAGAACTAAAACTCAACTTAAGATTCTCATGCGGATAGTTTTCTTTCAACCATTCATCGGCAATACAATGAAGTGGGATTTCTTCTAACGAGAATTTAAAATCTTTCACTAGATTTGGATATTTTTCCTTATATTTATTGTATTCCTTCTGAATATGAGTTGAAATTTCGCGAGAATTCTCAATGATGACTTGTATATTCGTTTTGCAAGTATGACTAAGCAATGATGAATTCATTAATGCAAATAGTATAGGAAACCATTTTTTAATCATATTGATTTGCTCATTATAATAATTAATTCCCAAATCCATTTGCAACATAATATCATCTTCGTTTTTAACGCTTTCACGTATTTTGGCTACTCGTTTTATATTTGTTACCTGTGATTGGATTAGTTGGGGCGAATTCGATAATTCTATTGGAAACAAATCCAACAGTTGAGCTGATTGTTGTTGAAGAAAAGATGCAGATGATTCGGGCGTTTTTTTACTATTCTCAAACGAAGTGAGAAACTTATTATCGTATTCTTGTATTTCTAAAAGAGAAAACTTCAGAAGAAACCAGATGAATAAAGAAAGATACTCCTTATTTTTCAATTGTGTTATTGTCCTATTTGCAAAGAATCCATATAGATTTGAAGTTTTTCTATAATTATTCATTATAATTTGTTTCTCTTCTTCAAATCCAGTAAAGTCCATTATTCTCATTAATCCCAAAGTGTCACCATCTTTTCCAACTTTCTGGTCCATTGCTTTTTCATAATCACTTTTTACATTGATGTCAAACATTTCGAAATAGAAAAAAGGGGCTAATAAGTCTCTGTTAGTATCAACCAAACCCAAAAATTTCTGAAACGAGATAAGTCCGTCATTTATTATTCTTTCGATTTTATTCTTAATATAATTAAAACTTTTACACTGATTAATAACATCAAAAAGTTTAATGAACTCAGAATAGAATACTGTCAAATCAAAGCCATCTGAATTTAATACCAAATAACAATCTCCAGGAGGAAATTTTATCCAACAGTTGTTGTCATTAGATTCCAAAAAACCACTAGGCATTTGACATGGGGTTGAGTAGAGTCCAATACCAGCCTTTTGCAGTAAATCCACCTCTTGAAAACTTAAAAAATCTTCAAGCTTTATTTTATCACACTCTCCAACTGTTGAAATGATATAATTACAGTTCTCTTCAGCAACTGTTCTCAATTCATACATAGAGTGCTTTTCATCAAACTCAAATTTTTGTGGATTTCTGAAGACGTTTTTGCCTTTTTCTTTGTCCCAAATAACTTGTAACAAATAATATTTTTTCATTTTTTCCAGTTTAAATTTTTATAAACACAAAAATAATAAAAATAATTGATACCAAATTACTTCCTTAAATATTTAAATGTATAAATTTTCTCACTTTTTTACTTGCAAGTAGTATTTACTCCCCCCTTAAACCCTAATATATAGACAATTAACAACCGGCCTATGGACTGCTTGCGTTTTGAGCTAGCGGAGGGTCGGTAACAACAATATATATAACAACATATTTATTTTGATGGTAGGACTTAGCGGCGAAGAGTTGTTGAGCACCGCCATCACACGAGCGCTTGCATCTTTATCATGCTGCCGGACTAATGACTCTGGCACTTGATTAAGAGAGCTCAGAGATTAGCGGACATTATGCTGAAGAAGTATAGTGCCCGCTCTTCTTTTTTTCTAAAGTCTGCTAAAAGTGGCAAAAAAAGTGAGATTTAGCAGGGTTTGCCTAAAATCTAAACAAGTCTTCAGCAACAATAATACGCTGAATGCTATCAATATATGCATTATTGGCCACCCCAAATGTTGTTATTAATGTTACATGGATTGACTTGTGCTTAGGACTAACATCTGCAACTCGTTCAACCTTGTTTGCAATGCTCATGTCATCTTCGTTTGTGAGACTGTATTCTTGCTTGGAGAATTTACATTCACACAAGTTTATGACATTGTCATTGCGGTCTATAATAATATCAATTTGTGCTCCACGTCGGCCATCGCTTGTGGCAGGTGCCGTCCATGTATAGGCAACAGATGCAACTCCAGAGATTCCAAGTGCAGCTTTTATCTGTTCAATGTGCAACATACACACACGCTCAAATGCCAAGCCACTCCATGAACGATGAGTGGGCGACTCAAGCATGTTGCTCCAATAGTTTTTGTCGTTATGCACATTTTTAGCAATGAACTGAAAATAAAATATAGTGTATGGATCTATGAGCTGATAAGTGCAGTTTTTCACTTTCATGCTAGGTTGCGAGTATTTTCTCACAAAACCACAGTATTCAAGGTCCTGCAACACTTGGGTCAGCATACCATTGTTGGCTATGGAGCCTTCTCTGACAATCTGTTCACGAGTCAATCCTACTCGTTTTGTGGCAAGAATTGTAACAGTTGAAATATATGGCTGTGGGTTGCGGAAAAGTGACGCATAGAGCGCATTAAACTCATTGATAAGTTCGCCATCAGGGTCAAAGCACATCCGGTCTATATTTTGTGAAAGACTCTCACCTTGCTTTAAAAACGACCAGTAATATGGAATGCCACCAAGAATCATGTAGCATTCAAGAATAGAATAGCGCTTCATTACTATGTGCCTACTTTTCAGATATAGTTCACACTCATGCAATGTGAATGGCTTCAAGTGTATCTTCCCAGTAACGCGATTGTGCAGACCGCCATAATTGTTGATCAGTTTATTGATAATCCATGACGTGGCTGATCCACATACCACTAGCAGCACATCACTTCTACCTGATGCCCAACCATTCCAGAAATGCTCCAATGCGGCAATAAATCCAGAGCGTGGAGTATCGAGCCATGGAAGTTCATCGATGAATATGACTTTACGTCGCTTTCGTGAACTCTTGATTAGGGTCTTTAGCATGTCGAAAGCTTCTATCCAGGTGGCAGGGATTTTAGCATCCTCCATGCCACCATCAACCAACGATGATCTCCATGCTTCAAGTTGACTCGACCTCTCACTCTGTGCAAGTCCCGAATGCTCAAAGAGAAACTTGTTCCTTAGTGTTTCTCTCACGAGATAGGTTTTACCAACACGACGACGACCATAGACAGCGATAAACTGGGGCTCACTTGATTTGTATGCATCGAGCAGTTGCTTTTGTTCTTTTTCTCTTCCAATCAACATGTCAACAAAGTATTATTAATTCCATGCAAAGATATAAATATTTTCTCAATACTCTGCTAAAAGTGGCAAAAAAAATGAGATTTAGCAGAGTATAGCAGGCATTAAATTAGGGCAAATGAGACAATAATAACTTAAATTATAGGTGTTTATTTAAAATTTTCAGTTCGTTTTTACAAACTTATTTTTAGTCAAAACACTCATTAGTTTGAGATCTTTGCCACAAAGGTAAAAAAGTGCTTTTATTTGTCTGTAACAGGGCTTAAATGCAACTTTCAGCTTCATAAAAGCATGTTTTTGTAGGATTATTACTGATTTGTGATACATTTTTGTCTCTGACCTCAATTCGTAATCCATAAAAAAGCACAAAAGCACAACAAAGTAATTCCCAGAGGAATGCAGTGTTTATTAAGGCGAAATAGTGAGCTATAACTTGATTTTTTTTGACTTATAGCTCAGTATCTATAACTATTGATTATTCAAAAAGCATTGATTTTGGGTTTTCTCATTTCGACTCATCCCCTTATAATTGAGAGAATTATAACATTATTTATTAATTAAAACACAATAACAAGAGAGACAAAACATGGAGAAAACTATTAAATCATTAAACATTGTGGCTGCGGCACTACTCATCGTGAATTTAGGTGTTGAGTTATGGGACCGATTCAAGCCGCAAAAACAGAAGAAAGAAGAGAAAGAGACTGTCGATGATGAAGATGGCCCCGAAGAAGAGTGCGACGAAGAAGAAATCGACAAATGACAAGGGCAACATTATCGACATCATTGTAATCGGGCTTGAGACTATAGCAACGATTATCAAACAAAGCAAAAAATTATGGCAGGCATATCAGAAAATGAGACCGCCGCCGAAGTAACTAACCATTTTAAAGAGAAAGGAACAAAATGGAAGAACAAACTACAATCGTTCACCCGAGCTACCTTCCAATAGTAGCAACTGAAGTGGTGAGCAATCAAAACAACTTTGGGGAAGAGTCTACTACTTCATCCCCATTCATCGAGGCTAATTCCATACCAATTACGTTGGAATGCCTAATGACAGACTGTGTGATACCTAACTTCGCTAAAGACAATGAAGCGGTTCTATCACACTCACAATTTATCGGGGCAACATATCAAGCTATACGTGACTATTATCGGTCAGAGCAAATTGAGGAGCCCCAAGTAAGAGCAAGTCATATTATTCGAGGCAGAATTCCAGAAGCGATTAACAAGAAAAGCTCTGAACTGCTTCCACATGAAATGACGCAATATTACGAGAGAATGGCCTTTTGCATAAACGTGCCTAGTATTCATAAGGACGTTAACGGCAACAGGTTGAACTTGTCGGTCGTGGGAGTAAAATCCTATGGCCGAGACAATCTAAACGGGAGACTGACAGCACAGAAATTTTCACTCGCTGTCGGCTTCCAGAATACCGTCTGCTGTAACCAATGCATTTGGACAGACGGCTATCGAGACGAGATTAGAGCAATATCACCAAGCGAGATCTACCAACACTCGCTTCATTTGCTCGACACTTATGACATGGCAAAGCACATATACCTGCTTAAATCGCTTGGAGACCTTTACCTGTCAGAGACTCAATTCGCATTAATACTTGGGAAGATGCGCCTGTACAATTATCTCCCAGCTAAGATACAGAGGGAGATACCGCAGATGCTTATCACCGATTCAATGGTGAACAATGTAGCGAGGCAATACTACAGAGACCCAAATTTCAGCGTCGACGATAACGGAGAGCTGAGCATGTGGGATTTCTACAACCTATTGACTGGTGCATGTAAGGGAAGCTATATAGACACTTTCCTGGCAAGAGAGGCGAATGCACTTACAACGAGTCTTGGCATAGCACAGGGACTAAGAAACGAAGACAGTGGGTATAGCTGGTTTATTAGTTAAGCCGGCCGTATGTAGCCATGAACCGAAGAGGATTCACAACAAAATGTGGGTCCTCTTTTTTCATTTAAAGCAAACTAATTATCAACATTTTAAAGACAAGAAAAATGTACAAAATCAATTCATTTAAAAACGCCAAGGAATTCCAAGGTTTATTTGGAATCTCTAACGGCACGAGGAGAAACAAAATCTTACTGGCGCTATTGAAATCGAAAGAGGTGTGGCGCTGGTGTCGAGAACATGGTGACTATGACTTGCTCGGGATATCAAGCATGGCCGAGCTTAAGCAAGTGGTTACAAATAAAATCATTGAGGCTGGCAGGAATGAAAACCTTGCCTATGATGTGGTTTTAGGCAAGTACGTCTATCACTCGGGCATTTACGAAACAGACTCATACCGTGGAGTGCCAGAGGACGGAACTATTGGTTTTGTGAGATACTATAATCACGAGCGCCAAGACATTTTCAAAAAGAAGGCTGGTCGATTCTATACCCAGCTTATTGAGGAAACATCAATTGGCAAAGTACTTCCACAGCAGGTAAAAGTGTTCCTGGCTGAAGAATTTTGCATGGACTGGCAGGTTTATGTACAGAGTTCACTTCCCGAATACACCCTTCACGTTGATGACAATTTCGAGAAGATTTATAGCAGAGAAGCATGTGAAGGTGATTTTCATTCATGCATGACCGGCCGTGGACTTTCATCTTTCTATAGTGATGCTGTGAAGGCAAAGGCAGCATATCTCACCAATAAAAACGATAAGGTTATTGCGAGAGCTGTGATTTATACTGCCGCAAAAGACGAGGATGGTAAGGTCTGGAGGCTGTGTGAAAGACAGTACTCATCAGATTCCAACGAGATTCTGAAGAGAGCACTTGTTGATTCTTTAATTCAAGGAAATTTTATTGATGGATTTAAGTTCGTCGGGGCAGACTGTGGAAATTCAAGAGGTTTCGTCGATAATGAAGGAAACTCACTTAACTGCAAGAGATTCACTATTTCATGTGACTTGGACTGGGGAGATTATCTCAGCTACCAGGACTCGTTCAAGTGGTTTAACATGGACGATAATATAGCCTACAACTACTCTGATTGCGACTACCAATATCGCTTGGACACTACGAACGGCGAGATTGAGGATGAAGAGAGCGCTTATGATGAATATCATGATCGTGATGTGGCCGATACTGTTACTGTCTACTATCACGGCAGCGAGATGAGTTGTGATAGTGAAGATCTAGACGATTTTGAAGACTATGATGGCGATTGGATTCACTATGAGGATATTTTGGATTGTCCTTATTGCTCTGGACGTTTTCTTGATCCTGAGTATTATCCAAGAGACGAACACTCTCACAGTGATTTGTTGAATCAGGACTTCTGCTGTGACGATTGCAAGAATCAGGCAGAGCTTGAATTTAAGAAAAAGAACTGGTTCTACTGTGATTTCGATAAAGAGTATTTCGAAAACGCAGATGAACTTACTACCTATCAAGCTTGGAATAAAGAACAAAACGTCTATGAGGAGAAAACCATTAGAAAGAAAGTGGTTGACCTCTATGTTGACTGTGAGATTCTACACAAGCATGGAAACGAGATTTACGACCAGATTAACGAACTAACCAAGCTTCCTTTTGGCTTTGAGGCAGAGCAAGAGCAAGAAGTCGAGGAGGAAACTTTAATAGCTGTGTAAACATGAAACTACTAAAGAAACTCTATTCCATTCACAGCAAGAGTGGAAAGGAACAGAAGATGATCAAGTTCCTGCTGTGGTACATTAAGCATCACATCAAGGACTGCAAGATTGAACTGGACAAGAAGGTTGGAAACATCTATGTGACGAAAGGTGTTTCTGAAACTTATCCATGCTTGGTCGCCCACATTGACCAAGTACAAACTCAACATTCCAAGGATTTTCAGGCAATAGAGACCCAGGACATCATCTTTGGTTGGAGCCCTAAGAAAAAGCGATTTGAAGGCCTCGGAGCTGATGACAAGAACGGAGTGTGGACTGCATTGAAGTCTCTACAGAAATTCGATGTATTGAAAGTGGCATTTTTTGTAGGCGAGGAGACTGGATGTGTTGGCAGTAATAAGGCTAACATGAATTTCTTCAATGACTGCCGATTCGTTATTGAATGCGATCGACGTGGGAGCTGTGATTTTATAACTTCCATTTGCTGCACTGAGTTATGTAGCACCGAATTCCTCGAAGCAACCGGATACAAGGACTTCGGTTATCATGAGGAAAACGGAATGATGACTGATATTGAGACCCTAAAGGAGCAGGGATTGAACGTAAGCTGCTGTAATATGTCATGCGGCTATTATCAACCACATACAGACCAGGAATACACAGTAAAGGCCGATTTATTCAACTGCTTGGCATTAGTTGAGCATATCATCGAAAACTGTACTGATGTTTACCCCCACGAGTATGAATATAGAGGTTATGGCAGCATTTATGACGGAGGGTTCTATGACTATTACTATGATGAACTGTACGAAATAGTAACCTGTCACCCAGAGCTAAGTTTCAATGATATCTGGGCCGTGTTCAAAGACTACTATCCATCTGTCAATAAGCTGAAGTTGGAGCAAACCTATGACATGGTGAAGGATGATATCGAATATTGGAAAACGCGAGACTATCTATAGAAGTTTATTAACCAGCAACAAGGGCTCTCATCATCACATGGGGGCTCTTGCTGCATAAAAACAATTACAACTATGACAAGATTTTATTTCAGAATCTATCAAGCAGGTGATCCAGATGGTGACAACATTTGGGTTGACGCTGAGAATGAGAGTGAGGCACGACAAGAAGTTGAACATGAGTACTGGGGCATCGACAGATTGGAGCTCATCAGGACTCAAAAACTCTAATGACTATGGCACGAACAAAAACTAAAGCAAAGACGAAGGCCATGACTATCAAGTACTGGCTGCAACTCAGTGATAGAAGTCGACGTAGAGCTCTGACCTATATCTTTCCAATTCACAAATCAATCGTGGAAATGCTGATGGACCAGACTCCTTCGAGAAAAGACCATTGGTGGCAGTATGTGTTCAAGAGGGTGAGGATCCCTGAGGACGGCTGCACTTACAAGACAGTAATTAACAACTCAATCTACTTAATGTAACGATATGGAAACAATCACTGTAAAGCAACTCCTCAAAGCTTGCAAGGAGGAGATAGCGAAAGGCAATGGCGATAAATACATTTTGATCTCTGGCGACGATGAAGGCAATTCGTTTCATGAGTTATTTTACCTTTTCTCACACTTGAAGGGCGAGGATATCAGCTATGGCCTTCCTTTTGGTGTGAGCGAAGATGATGTTAACGCTAAATACATTATACTGGGATGATACTGAGTGAACAAGAATTGCGTTGGGCACAGAAAGATGTGTTTAATGCAGGTAATGATTTGGTGAGTGCTGGCTTAAGGTTACAAGGCACTAAGTATGAGAAGAGTTATGATCGGCTATACAAAGGCCTTAATGCTCTAAACAAAAAACTCATAACCGACATCAACAAGAGGAGGAAATGAGCTATGGACAACATCACCAATCAACTAGTCATCATTAAACCTGATGATTTAGAAGAAGTTAAGAGTGAGCTACGTGAGATTAAAACTTATTTGCAAGATCTATTTTCCACAAACCCGATTTTGTGTAAGGATGAGTATATTGACCATCATGAAGCGTCAAAAATGTTCCAGATAACCACCCGTACACTTTATCAATGGAGGAAGGCAGGAATTATAAAATGCTATAAAATTGGCAGAAAAGTAAAATTCAAACGTAGTGAGATTATTGAATTAATTGAACGTAACAAAATTGGCAATTAACTATTATGGACAGAGATTTCGACTACAACTTGAAAATAGCAGAATACATCTTTGAGATTTTCAAGAGCAATTTACCTGTTGTTTGGAGTTGGGGCATCAATCCTGGCTCCATTCAAGTGATAGACCTGGGAGTGAAATTCCATGTGCAAGGTTTCAAGCACAAAGGAATCGTCCAGGTGGTATATAACGAAGGAGAAGATTTATTCGAGGTTTCACTTATCGACGAAAATGACAAAACAGTGAAAACTACAGAACATATTTTCCTTGGTGACTTGATTTCTGTGATAGACGATGCTGTGGAGAAGACTGAAAATTACAGCGAAAGGATTTGTCAGGAATACGGCATTGTCACAGGCTAAGAAATTTGTGTAAAGACGAGATATTCAAGTATTTATTGGGTGTCTCGTCTTTCTTGAACAATATTAAACGAACGTTCAATATATTTCAAACTATGGATAATAATGAAAAATATGTTGCCTATCTTCGAGTTTCTACACAAAGGCAAGGTGTGTCAGGACTCGGTTTACAGGCTCAACAAGAAATCATTAAAACCTATCTTAAGGGAAAAGAGCCAATAGAAGAGTTTATCGAAGTTGAGAGCGGAAGAAAATCTCAGCGACCTAAACTACATGAGGCCCTTGAACTCTGTAAAAAAGAAAAAGCTACATTAATCGTGGCTAAGATGGATCGATTGTCGAGAAATGTTTCATTCACCAGTCAACTATTAGACAGTGGGATTGAAATTGTGTTTTGTGACTTTCCCCGTGCTAATAGACTTGTCCTTACTATTATTGCCGCCATATCTGAATATGAGGCTGGATTGATAAGGCAAAGAACGAGGGCGGCACTCCAGGTAAAGAAAGAGCAGGGTCACAAACTTGGCAAACCTGAGAATTTAGCTGAGAACTTAGAGAAAGCCATCGAGAACAGCCGGCAAACTAACCAAAAGAAAGCAAACGACAATCCCAATAACAAAAGGGCTGTCGCAATGCTGAAGGTCTTAGCCCGTGAAACCGATAATATGAGTGAGATGGCAAGAATATTGAACAAAGAAGGGTTCACAACTAGCAGAGGTGGCAAATTTAGCGCTAAGCAAGTATCTATCCTTCTAAAACGACATGAGATAAAATGAAACAAAAATTGATTCAAAAGTTAGTGGAATGGCTAATCATAGTAAGCCTTCCAACACCAACTGTCCCCACACCTAGCATTTGGATTGTTTTGGTCGATGGGAATAAGGTGTATATCGAGAGCACGAACAGAATAACCGCTTACATCAAGGCTAAGAGGAAATTCCCAAAAGCCAAGAAGATAAGAGTGATAAAACGATTAAACTGGTGGGAAAGAGGTGGCTTTAACTACTTCTAAGCCACAACGAGAGAAGCGATTATTGATATCGCTTTTCTTTTTTTCACTATCGACGGTTATGCCGGTTTGTGTTAAAAATGGCAATGAGAGGCCATAGAATCTTTATATATATAAAAAAATAAGATTTAATAAATTTAGATTGTTTAATTAAAAAAAAATTTAGTATGAGAAAAAAAGAAGCTTTTGAAAATGAGCGTTATTATGGCATTCAGAAATTTTACAAGCCACAAGATGCATTTTACACAATGTCGGATTTCTGGGGGGAAGAAGGAATATATTGTGATACTGGAAATCTGGTAGTAGGTGAGCATCATTTCTTGGAGCGGATTCTAGAACGGATAGCGGAGAAGCTGTTTGATTGTGAAGAGAAAAAAGTATCAAAAGAAAATTGTTCGTACGCATTGGGAACGAGTAAATCGAAAACACTGGACTATCTTTTAGACTTCAACTTTTTCTTCTTCTCCGCGAGAAACCAGTGCTTCTATACAAGCAGGATGGAATTCAAGGATGATGCGGTTGATGAATGGAACCAACGTCAGTGGGGATATTATTATGAGATTTACTCCTCCTATCACTTTGATAAATTTGTGAAGTACGTTCGAGAAGAGATTAAAAGACATAAAAAGACGTTAGGTAAAATAGATCGCAATTATTTTTGGGATGATTACTTGAATGGCATTTTTCAATGTTATGTTAGTGATCTGTTGGGTGAAATCTAAAGAGTGACACGATAACAAGGTAGCACCCAAGTGGCGTATTTGGACGTTACAGTTGGTTTGAAATATCAAGAAGGGCGACATCTATAATAATGGTGCCGCTTTTCTTTTTTTCGCCACCCTCCAAGGCAAGTCGTTACTATTTCCGATTAGTTTATTCATTATTGCATAAAAGCTTTGACATCTATATGAATTGTTATTTACAGTATGTTTAGATATTTGCTTTTTAAGATAACATATGGAATTTAACAATCAAAAGGAAAAACCGAGTTGGAAACGTATTCCGTGTCGATCCACGCTAGGCATGTCGCGATAGGTAAGTCTCCACACGTAGTCAATGCGCAGGATACGCAGGATATTAGTTAGACCAATGCTCATTTCCATATAGGGTTTCTTTCCCATGGGCTGGCAAACAACTTGGGGTGGCAATCTAAACAAGTCGGGGTTAAGTTCTGGATTGTTCTCATTTTTGAGGTTCCCCCACAACCCCTTAAATTCTACAACTTCTCTCAGTTTGAGTCTATTGAGCAATGGAATGCGGTTAAATATAGCACCGTTGAGCTGGTATGTGATATCCCATTCAAGTTGTTGGTCGTTAATGAATTCCATGACGTTCATAAGCGAATAGCTCTCTGGTTGTATATTATACGTTAGGTTGGCATTCGGAAGCAGTAGATCAAGGAAATGGACCTTGTTCCATTGCTTGGCAGCTTTGAAAATAACATCAAGATAACCGGCTGCCGAGAGCCAGATTCTCTTTTGGAATCCTAGTTCGGTTCGGTTAGACAGTCGCGTCCCCTTTGAAGTATTGCGTGGGGTGAAATAATGCGATAGAATGAAAATTGGAGCGTCTTCAGTTACTTGTGAGCGCCCTTCATAACTGAGAACAAACTTCTCGCCTGGCGAATAACGCAAGTTGACACCAAACTGCCAGGCTTTATATTGGTCAAATTGAATATCATTTCCGTCATTAAAGGGAATGAACCGTGTTGCCTCGTAGGTATTATGGTTCACTGACAGCTCAATAATTAGGTTCTTTGTTAGTTCATGCTTGTAGCTAAGTGCTGTGAGCCGACGGTAGAGGCGCTTATCATCGGGTGCTCGAGAAATGGAAAAGAGAACGTTGTCGGCTTGGGAGGAAATGAAATCATGCCCCATTAAGTGAGTGTCATACTGATATAGTAGCGTAAAAGCCCTAATGGGATATTCCTCGATGAACTGTTGCTTTGGAGTAAAAGAATAGATAGCTCTAGCTTGATATTTGAGTTTGTGGTCTTTCCATCCCATAGCCACATAGCCATTTAAGAAAAAGTGAGGGCTGAACTTGGTAGTAGTTCGCCCACCAATGCGAGTGCGGAATCCTTCAAGTTTGTTGTAGGAGAAAATCGACCAAATGGGACCCACATCAACATAGCTATCAGATTTCCTCGATGCGGTAGGAACATACCCTTGAGCCATTGCCTTTATAGCATATTCCAACCAAAAGAATCGTTTGTCGTCACGAAGTTGGTCAAGCATAAGCTTCATATCGCCAACTGTTGTATATCCTTCTATGTTTGTAACATCGATATTGGATGCTATGTTATCACTAGTGAAGCGATAGTCACTGAATACAGTGTTTTGCTGAGCATAAAGCGTTTGAGCATTCTTGAAAATCTGAAACTCCACAATCATCTCCTCTTCTTTGGGTAAACGAGTGCCGAGCAAAGCCCTTTCAAACGTTTGTGTAAGCATCATGTCGCCAGTGAAGTTCAAATTTATCGACTTGGGAAGAGATAATTCCACCCTTTTAACAAAAAAAGAGGAGTCGGTAGTTACATAAATTGTACCATTAAAGCCCATAGCCTGTGGCGTGAACGGTGTGAAGGAAAGCTGTACGCAGCTGTCTCGGTCAACTACCACTGTGTCGCCCAAGAAATACTTGTAGTATGTAGTGCCAATAGTCGATAGTGGGCTCACAAAGCGATTATTCATGAAGGGCACATCATTTTGAAAGATGTCGACCTCACCAATCATCTTGTTTAGAAAGGCTTGTATGCCATTTATGTCAAAGCTCTCATCAAGTCCAGCGTGAGAACTGCTTAGTGTACTATCACGTCTTGCCACAGTCTTCCCTCCTTGCTCAAAAACCAAAGCGTGTGTCACTGAGACGGGAAGCACAGGACGAGGCCGATTGTCAAGCGTTACAGTGTCGGCATACTGAGCTAAGAATGGAAATTTGTTGAGGATATGATTGTCGTCACGTGTCGAAAAATCGTTAAGACCAAAGGCCACGCGACGAGAGCATATTCGACTATAAGAATCGAGTACCTCCAACTTGCCTTCATCGCGACGTTTGATAAGCTGTTTTGCCAATTCTACCGCAGGATTATCTTTCTTTGAGTATTTCCCCGCTCTTACCACAACTTCATCTAGGGTAACGTTAAGTGGCATAAGAGCAAACTGTAGTAATGTTGGTTCTTTGCCATTTATTATATATAGCTGATGCTCGTAGTTGTTGGCCTCAATCCTAATGGTGTCGCCCACATTAGTCTCAACTGCAAATAGCCCACTATCATCAGTGTTATAAACATGTTTGTTGTTGACAGTTACCATAGCGTTCTTAACAGTTGATTTGTCTAAGGCATTGGTTACTATACCTTGAATATATCGAGTGGTTGCGCTTGAAATAAGTGGGCTCAAGCAAAATACTAAAAAAAAGGCGATATGTGATTCAAGATATTTCACAATTTATTTCTGCTGGCTATTGATGGGGTTAGAATAAATGCCTAAGAATATATCCATAAGCACATTAGGCTCATTTACATCATATTCATCTAGTTTCTTGGCATGCTCCACAAAACGATTATATTGCTCTTTTGTGTAATACTTCGAATATTTGCGTTGCCCATAACGGATGTCGTGGGCTATATAGTTGTTGGGAGTTAGCATATAAGCACTGTTGATCCGTCTGTCTATAAGTGCTGCCACTTCACGATAATAGTCTTTCTTTGTATAATTCTCAAACTTTCGCAACTCAGTTTCTGAAATTTCAGGACAGAAGGTGAAGTTTACGCGCCCTTTAGGTTGCAACACACCAGTGAGGATGCTGTTAAGATCTTCACCAGGTTTTTTGACATATCGTTCATGGCGACTCTCGTAAAGCTCTATTGCTTTAAGGATGTCGCAACATTCCCATTCATAACTAAGACTAACAGGTACGATATGCAACTCACTAATAGATAGTATTTTATCACACTTTTTACTTAGCGAGAACATATTGATAAGGGCAGGTTCCGTATGATCTATGCCATCTTTAGTTCGACCGTTGCGCTGAGCTATCCACACGCTTTCTTTTTGATCAACAATGGTATTTCTAATGTATTTGCTTAGAAGAAGTGATGACAAATAAAAGTCTCTCATTTTTCCACCTCTCTCTACTTTGAACATCTTATTTGATTTACCTATGTCGGTTACAACACCAGGATACATCAAATTGGCTCCAAAAGTGATTTGAGATGTATGATGCCCATTACTAAGTAAAATGTAGTTCAGTAAACATGCATCTAGCATAATGTCTCTGTGATTACTCACAAATAGATATTGCTTTTTAGGATCAAGTCTCTCTAATCCGTGATAAGTAAACTCATCGATAGAGCGTTTAATAACTTGCTCGTTGACTGGAATCATCACATCTTTCTGAAATTGCTCGATGTTATCGAACGATAGCATCAACTGTATCACTTCTTTAAATTCCATGTCAGGGAATACCCATGAGGCAATAAGTGGGAATGCTTCAGAATTGACTATCCTTTTCATCGCATCAGGTATCTCGCTGTCATAAAAAGGTCTTATATCATCGAATTCTTTGTCGTAATGTTTCATAATGGAATGTTATCTTTGGTCAATAAATTTAATTGGTTTTCTTGTTTTTGGTGGAAAATTTATTCTTTGTATCTCATTAGCGGGACAAACCTCGACGATAGGTGCAACACGCAGGTGAGCTCGGAAGCGGTTTTTAAGCTCGCTCACCACTCGCTCAGGATGTTTTGAGAGGGTGGGATGAGAGTTAATGACATCATCATTGAGGCCCACCTTCACTAGCACCTCGTCGGTTCCTGACTCGGAGTTGCGAACGTAAACCACATAGTTCTGGACGTAACTGGTGTTGTCGAGCACGTCATTGATGGCAGGTGGATAGAGAGTTGTGCCTTTGAGCTTAATCATGTTGTTCTTGCGTCCCACTAGAGGTGTGAGGCGATAGCTGTAACGACCACATTTGCACTGGTCCACAATCTTGGCGCACATGTCACCAGTACGGAACCTGAGTAGTGGCATGCCCTCTACTCCTAGTGTAGTCACCACCACTTCTCCTATCTCGCCGTCGGGTACTGGCATATTGTCCTCGCCAATGATTTCCACTATAATCAGTTCGGGATGAACATGACCACCCATGCCATACTCACACTCACTGAATGTGGCTCCCATCTCGGTGCTTGAATAGGTGGCATAGAGCTGCACGTCCCATTTCGACTTGATTTGCTGTCCAAGGAGATTGAGAGAGAAATCCTGATTGCGTAACCCTTCTCCTATGCCAATTATCTTCTTGACGCTAGAGTTGCGGTAGTCTATACCATGATCCTGGGCATACTGTATTATTTTGGGAATGAACGATGGCACACACATGATGCTATCGGGCTTTATGCGCTCGATTGTGTCCCATTGGAGCTCGGGAATACCGTTCCCCACCCTGATAATTGATGCGCCCAGTTCGCGAATTCCCAAGAAATAAGCTAGACCAGCCATGAAACGCTTGTCGATGGTTGTCATCAGCTGGAGGATGTTTCCTGGTCGCAACCCTGCACACATGAAGCTCTTCTTCTCGTTGTAGGCAAGACGTTGCAAATCCTTCTCGGTGCATCCAAAAGTTACTGGATCGCTCAGCGTTCCGCTGGTTGTGATGTAGTCAATCACCTTCTCCTTCGGCACACACAGAAAGTCTTCATTGAAAAGTTGCAAGTCCTTCTTCTCGGTGAACGGAATATCGACCAGATCTTCAATGCCAGTGATATTGTTGATGTTGATGTGGCACTTGTCAAAGAGCCGCTTGTAGTAGGGTGAGTTCTCTTTCAAGAAGAAAAGAGCCTCACTTAGTTTTTGGTCTTGAAATGATTTTATTACCTCTCGTGGTTGAAACTCAATATCGTTAGTCATATCAATATGTCATTTTTGAAGTATTTATCCATTCTAGAAACGATGTGAACCAAGTGGCTGCTTCGGGACTAGTTTTTAATGGTGTGGCCCCGAATCCATGACCACCAGTCTTAAACTGAAGGTAAAGGTGTGGCACGTTGCATGCGGTGAGTGCTTGATCCATGAGTACCGAGTTGTGGTAGTCGACGATGGGGTCATCAACACAGTTGACAAGAAACACCGGACACTTAATTTTGCTAGCTTGAAGCTCCATTGAGAGTATGGTGCGCAATTGCTGGTCACCAACCTTGTTCTCGCCCATGATGCCACGACGCGAACGACCATGTGTGCAGGGGTCGACCATCGACACCACAGGGTATATGGGGGCTATGAAATCAGGTGCAAGCGAGACAGTGCTGTTTATGCCCAACTGCGCAAGATAATCATCTTGTCCGAAAACGGCAGCCATCAGTGCCATATGCCCTCCTGCCGAGAATCCAATTACACCAATCTTGCTAGGATTGATGTTATAGCAGCTAGCATTGGCACGCACCAGCTCTATAGAGCGTTGCAGGTCTTGCAACATGTGTGGAAAACGGTTTCCACCTCCTAACACTCGATAATGAGTGACAAAAGCCGCTATGCCCGCCACACGGTATTTAAGCACAAAAGCGGTGATGCTATGCTCGTTTAGCCGTTTTGCCACGTCATATCCCTCGGTGTTGAGGTCTAGCCAGTGATAGCTTCCACCCGGGCACACTATTACCGCAGTGCCATTGGGGTGATCAGGCACGTAGGCTGTGAGTGTCACGTCATCTTTGTAGACTGGAGTGCCATGCCAGATGTGTATCACTCGCGGTTGTGCAGTAGCACAAACCACAAAGCCTATCAGTAATAATATTGTTGTAAAACGTTTCATGTGATGTTGAGAGGATGGTAATGATTGTTGATTCGGTCAATAATGTCATGAGAGCGCTCAATGGCCTCCACAGTATTAACTGCTGTGAGAGGCACCCCACAGATTCCATGCAAATTAATGCATTGTCCGGTGAGATAAAGGTTCTTCACTTTAGTGAATACCGAGAGCTGAGTGAGGGCGATGTTTTTGCAATCCTTGCTGAAACCATATATTGAACCCTCTTTCACGTTAAAATAATCACGTATGGTGAGTGGTGACGAGGCTGTAACGTGCTTGATACACTTTTTGATACCCGGATGCAGCTGTTCAAGCCGTCTCAACACTTTGTCGATGTGCTCTTGTTTCCAGCGTTCATAGTCCTCACCACGCTTGCCTGTGGTGGTTCCTGCCCATTGCTGCACCTGGTCAAATTTCATGATGCTGTTTATAATCATTTTAGTAGCCCATTTGCCTTGATTATGCTCAGGAGAAGTCATATACATGAAACCTCGGGGCCAAGTTTCAGCATCATATTCACCATGTTTCCACACCGAGCCATAGTCATCTTGAAAATAACAGGTGTGGTTGATATAAGGGAATGATTCAGACATAAACGAGACAAACATACTAAATGTTGAGTAGCTGTTGGGAGCATTCATTATTCTACTCTTGTAGGCCTTGGTGAAAGCATCATCGTCAATCACTTCAAGCAATGCGCATGGATGGAACGAAGCTACATAGGCATCGCCACAGTATTCTTTTTTCTTGTGGGTAATGATTCTCTCCACCTGCTTGTTTGCATCGACAACAACACGTATTACTTTCTCATCATTAATCACCTCTCCACCATAATTGGTTATAACTTTGGCTAATGCGTTGGCAAGCTGTTGACTGCCACCAGCAAAGCGATCAGTGCCATTTATGTAAAGCACATTTATGAGTGCATGCACGAAGGCTGGAGTGTGATTCTCCACTCCGCCATACATGGGGTTCATATAGGCTAACACATCACGCAAGCGCTCGTCGTCTATGTAGTGGGATATCAACTTGTTTGCTGGCCACATAAACTCTTCGGAATGATTGAATATGTTGCCATCATCGTGCCTGAGATAGAAGAAATCAACTTCTTCGCTCAAGTCGTAAAGTTTATCGACATAAGCCTTGATTTGGATAGCCTGGTGGGGAAAAAGATGTGAGAAGTAGGCAACGAAGTTGTCACGTCCCTCGGGGATGCGATAGGTCTTTCCATCACTAAGGTAAGTGATTGAGTCCATACAGTCATGGTCGGTGGGCATGATATCGAGTTGCGATATTATGCCCAAATATTCGCAGATTTTTCTTATTGACCCACCAGGTCTCAGACCACCGAGCATATGCATTCCTGTCTCAAAATCTATGCCATATCGAGAAAACATCTGCAGTCCACCACCAATAGTCCTATTCTTTTCAATAATAGTTACTTGATATCCATCGCGAGCAAGTAGAGCTCCAGTAAATAATCCACCGAGTCCACCACCTAATATGACAACTTTCTCATTCATTGGCTTTCTTGATTTGAGTTAATATCACTTTTTCTCCCAGAAATTCTGAGCATGTCACGATGCTTCCCACAAGCACCCCCAAAATGCCATGCGAGTTGATGTTTTGGCCAGTGAGCATCAGATTAGGAACCTTGGTGCGGTGATGTACGCGGCTTGACATCCCCAAATTTATGTCTTTAGCAACACCATACATGGATCCTCGCTCGGTTCCAGTGTAGTCAAGATAGGTAAGTGGAGAAGAAGTGTAAAAACAATCTATTGAGTTCTTGATTTCAGGATAGTCACGCGCCACCAGTTCAATTAATTTTTTAGCCTTTTCTTGCTTAAAGAGTTCATAATCATGGCCACGATTTCCCACGTGAGTGCCACTCCATCTAGCTACATCCTCAAAGTTCATGTACGACAAAACAACACCACTCTTGGCCCATTGCTGACAAGCTTGCTCGTTGAGATGCATATATAGGTATCCCCGTGGCCATGTGTCTTCATCATATTTTTCACAATCCCAAGGTGACTGTTGGTCATAACCATAGAAATTGTAGTTATAATAAGGTTGCTTGCCAGGCTTGAACTTCAAGTACACACTGAAGCATCCCACCGTCTCAGGGAGGTTAGCCATGCGCTTGCGATAGGCAGGACGCAGGAGCGGACCGTCGACAAGTTCCACGAGCCGGGCAGGATGGATGTTGGCGATAACGAAATCGGCATCAATCATTACGCCGCTTTCGGTTTCAACCGCTGTTGCATGAGTAGCATCGCAATGAATCTTTGTCACTTTGCTTCGAGTAAGCACACGGCCGCCATATCGGGCAATGGTGCTCTCAAGTGACAAGGAGATTGCATCACTGCCTCCCTGCACTCTGAAGGCACTCTGATTGTAGAAGTCGAGAATGAATGCGTGGGATGAGAACGGGGTCTTGTCGCGCTCGGCAGCGAAGAGTGGATTCTCGCCACAAAGCACGTTTTTGAGCATCGTGTCGGTAGTGATATTGTCAAGCACCTCGTTAATTGAGCATAATTGGTACTTTGTGCTCACGGTCACGTCGGCATGGCTTGTGTCAAGACTGTGCAGTGACGAGGCGTTTGAGATTTGTTCTATGAGATTGTAATAATGAGCGATGTTGTCTTTCTCGCGAGGGAAATGATTCGACAGATTCTCGATAAAGGCCTCTTTGCCCGTGGCAAACTCAAATCGGGCACCTTGGAATGAGAAAGTTTCATAACGATGCGGGTCAAGTTGGCTCAGAGTGATGTCGTCAATCACCTCAAGGTAATTTAGGAGTTTGTACAAGTTTTGCCCAGGCTTGGCACTCCCAATGAAGTGCATGCCAGTCTCAAACTTTGTGCCTTTACGGTGGAAACATTGCAAGCAGCCGCCAGTTTGATGGTTCTGCTCCAGCACAATGACATCATATCCGTTCTTGGCGAGAATCACTCCACATGAGAGCCCCCCTAACCCTGCTCCTATTATGACACATCGTTTCTTCATGGCATCATGTCCATTGAGATTGTTTTTTCGCACTTGAGCGAGATGGGGGCTGTACCTTGCTCGTTGAATATCACTTGCATGTTTTCAGGAAGATGAGCCATGTTAGAGAGCAGCTTGAAATCGTCTCTGCTACTAGTGATGGCATAGACTTGGCAGTGCCGATTGACCTTAGCAAAGAGCATTGCCATCTCGCCCTGTCCACAATGTTCTACACATAGCGACGAGATATGCTTATTGTGCTCATCATCAACTATCGAGCTGTAGTTGAGGTTCTTGCGCAGGTTGCGCTTGCAACGGCTAAACACATCATGACCTTTGTAAAGATACTGGTGCTTCACAAAGTCGGCCCAGTAGTTGCTGTCCTCAAGGCGGTCCCGGAGTTCGTCGTAATGGGTTATGAATAGTTTGTGGAAACTCTTTGTCTTCTCTCGTGCTGTTTCTCCCATGCTTGTGTCGTCACACGATAGTCGTTCCCCTATTTCAACAGTTATAGTGCCTTTCTCGAGCATGAATTCATTTTTTGAAAGCGCATCGCCGGCACCATGAAGGAATACTGGCATAAGGTCAACCTCCAGTTGCTCGGCAAGCAGGAAAGCTCCCTTGTGGAAACGCAGGATTTTACTTTCGGGAGAGCGTGTGCCCTCGGGGAATACAGCTATCGAGTAACCTCGACGCACCAAGTCTTTGAGCTTGGGAATGTTACTCTCATAACCTCCGGTGACTGTCATGAACTCAGCACGATGTATGACGTTACCGTAGAAAGGATTGTTCCATGTCCACTCATTGGTGAAGAACACAATTTTGGGCGTCAAGCTCATAAGGCACATCAAGTCGAGGTGCGACTGGTGGTTGCACACTATCACGGCAGGACGATTGAACGTCTCATTAACATCGTTAACCACATTAATTTTGACTCCAGGGGTGTGATTGACCACAAAACGTGAAATACTCATCAACAGCTTGTGGTAGTTCTCTTTGCTCTTGTCGTTCCAGCCTTTGATTTTAAAATATAACCAAGTGTAAGGCTGTAGCACCAGCGATGTCATTGTGAGGAAATAAGTCATTGATCCCAGCGAGTAGGTGAAACTGCGCAGCGTGATGGGCATCTTGCGTCGATCGCCGTGAATGGTTGTGAGCCATCGGAATGTGAGCGGTGGCAGATAGTAGGCCATGAGCACCACTGTGAACATTCCAATCAATGTCACTACAGCCAGTGATTTCAGAGCAGGGTGCTTGGCGACAATTAGACTACCTATTCCCACAAACATGATAATCGCTGAAATGAGCACACTGTTAGAGTACTCATGTAGCCGTTTCTTGCCATAGGCATTCTCATAAATCAGACCCTCGGTGATAAAAATGCTGTAATCGTCGCCTTGGCCAAAGATAAATGTGGCAAGAATGATGTTGACAATGTTGAATTGCACTCCCAGCAGGTACATGAGACCTAAAATCCAAATCCAGCCCACTGCCAGCGGAAGGAATGACACAAAAGTCAACTCAATGCGGCCGAACGACAACAATAAGAATATGAACACCACAAAACCACACACAAAGCCAATGAAATTGAAGTTGTTGGAAAGCATAGCTACAAGTTCATTGCCCAGGTCTTTGCCACTGAAGATGTAGCTGTCTTGAGTTTTTGAACGCAACTTGGCTTTGAGATCATTCTCACAAGAAGGATCTTTCATGCTTAGATAAGAAACAATGTTTACTTTATCGTCTTTTTCAATGATAAAAGACCCATTTAAAGCTGAAAGTAGTGGGGCAAAATCATTGTCATCACAGGGGGTGGGGTTTGTGCTCAAGAGTGTGTAAAAAGGCTCAAACGCTTCGGTCGAGAAACCTTGTGAAGTAGCTTTCGACCTTAGCGATGCTACTAGTTGAGAGCTGCGGCTCGACCAGAACTGTTGCCACTTGTTGATGCGTTCTTGCTGTCGATGGGCATCGGGTAGAAAATTGCTAACACCATGAACGCTCACGCTGTCACCAGCAGTAGTGATGGCTATATTATGTTGTAAATCCTCGTTGTTTTTTAATGCCTCCTGTAAATTGCTTCCTTGCGCTACTGCATAGATTTGAGCTTGGTCGACACTGGTGGCTATTCGCTCCAAGTCGTCGTATTGCTGCTCAGTCATGTAATTAATGTGCTGGATGTTGCTGTCGAACGAAGTCTTGAAACTGAACCAAAGCAGTATGGCGGTAATCAGGCACATTGCTATAATGAAGCAGTGGCGCTTGAGGCGGCTGTTGAGTTGAGGCATCTTTAAGCTCAACTTCAAGCCGTTGTTACGAGAGCGTGCCTTGGATGCATATAGCGGCAGGAACACTAGCACAAAGAGGATGGTGCCTACAAGGATTAGGGAACCGAAGAGGCCTAAGTTCCTGAGAGCCTCGGCGTCGAGGAAGACTAGGCAGAGGAAAGCACTCACTGTGGTGATGTTGCCAATGAGCAGAGGCACAGTCATTTCGGAAAGCGCTTGACGTCGTGATTTGACATCGAGCAAGTGGTCCAGGTAGTGGAGTGGATAATTAACAGCGATGCCTATGATTACCGACCCCATACCAAGTACAATCATCGAGACCTCGTCGTGGAACAGCGACAAACCTGCAAGAGCCATCAACCATCCAAACGAGATGGAGATTATTATCCACATGATCTCCGACAAGCGTCGGTAATGAAGCATTAGTAGCAGCAGTATCAGTGTGACTGCAATAGCCATAGCGATAAGACTGTCGCGCTTGATTTGACGGGCGTTGGTCACGGCTATAGCAGGAGCGCCGATAATTGATACACGTATCTTATCATTTTCCACTTTATGCACTTCTTGCTCCAGGAAATTTACCAAGCGGTCATTGTTTTTTGATTCCGAGCCATTCTCATTGGTAGTGACATACACCATACCAAAACGCCCTTTTTCTTCAAAAATATGATTGTTGATGAGGGTGAATTTACTAGTAATTTGGAATGACTCTAACCGTTTTATTACTGGCGAGAAAAGGTGAAGTGGGTCGGAATCAAGAGTGCTGGTGAGCATTCCTGCCGACGGCAATTGAAGCAACCGCTTATTTTCTTGGAGCTGCTCATCAATAAAATTGGGGTTGGATAGCAGTGAGTCGATGTAATCATAGTCGGCATCAGTTATGAATAGTGGATAGTTATGTGTTACAAAGTTGAGCACATTGTCAACTTGGGCCTCATCGAATTGTCCTTGCACTTCGATACCGTAGTCTTGGGTATGAGTGCTTAGATTGTCACACAACTGGTCCATTGCAGCCACCATCAGCTCCTGATTGTCGGGACGAGCGCTGTCGGTGGGATGGAACAGGATAGCAATGCGGTTTTGGTGCATTATATCCTGATAAAGATCACTATAAATTTGGCTGTTGGCATTCTTGGGAAGAAATTTTGATATGTCTTCTTGGTAGTTTACGCGCAATGTGAGTAATATGGCAATACCACACAGCAGTAATGTAACCACAGCGGCAATTACCTTGTGCTTGACTAGAGCATCGTGTATGGTAATGAAGAATTGCGTCATTTCTTGAAAGCTTTTTTAATTTTGCGACACAATATCATAGGCCAGCCATAGAAACCGGCACCAAAACATAATGCAGTGTTGAGCAGACTAATGCGCCCAAAGTCTTTATAGGGGCGGAAGTGAGTGACTCGCTCTCCCACAGGAGGATAGTATACTCTGATAGGCACTTTTACGATGTCAACACCATGCCATGCGGCAAAGACCATCATCTCAAGCTCGGCCTCATAGCGAGAAGTGATAAGCTTCTTCCAGCGAAGTTGGCTTAAAGGATAAATCCTGTATCCGGTTTGAGTGTCATCAAGTTTAATCCCAGTTTGCAATGTGAACCAAAAATTTGAGAACTTGTTGGCAAATGTGCTGCCGCTAGGCATATTCTCGTGGTCAAAGGTTCTTTGGCCCACCACAAGTGTGTTGTCGTTACACTTCTCCACCAACTTGGGAAGATCGCTAGGGTAGTGCTGGCCATCGCTGTCGATGGTTACTGCAAATTTGAACCCCAGCTCACGTGCTCTGTCAAATCCCGCCATGAGTGCATTGCCTTTGCCTTGATTTGGCTTGAGGCTTACTATGTCGATGGGTAGATGGGCTGCTTGGATGAGTTCAAGTGTGTTGTCGGTACATCCATCGTCTACTAGAATGATGTCTTGGGTGTAGGATAAGAGCTCACTCAATACCTCGACCACTGTCTTGGCATTGTTGTAGCTTGGCACCACCACAGCGATGCGTTTTTGTCTCATTATCTCACCCACTTGATTCATTTATTGCACTGTTTTATAGATTATTGAAAATTTAGTTAGTATGTTGCCCTCATTCCTGAGAAAACCTTTAGCTTTGAGTGTGTCGCCAGTTTCTTCCACACTTTGATATACAATCTCAACATTGTGGCATTCAAGTGGTGAGACGATTCCAACAAACTTTAGGTTCTTCACTCTAGTGAGATTTAACTTGAGCTGTTTCCACTGTTCGAGGACCTCGGTGACCATAGCTATAATGCACACGCCAGGAGTTACTGGTTTGCCAGGAAAGTGAGCCTGGTAAATCACATGCTCTGGATTAAGCTTGATGCTAACCACATGACATCGGTTAGAGTCATCATTATAGCTCACTATGTTGAAAAAACTATTGAGTAGTCTCATCTTCAAATTCTATTTCAGGTTCATTACTCTCGATGTCTTGGGTCAAAGACACTTGCGCTTGGCCGAGGGTGTATTCTATGTTATACTTGTGGTTGGTCATCTTTATAGTACCATCATCAAGTATTGTAATTTGAGTTTTCTTGTTGCTTGATTCAAGGGTGCTATAAGTGGCGTTGAACAGCAGTTTCAGGTCGTTCTTGAGCACACGTTTTATGTACCAGTGGTTGAGCATGGGTATCACGTCTTGAAGATTCACCTTCTTGCGGTTAGGCGAGATGCTAAAGGCAAAAGCCTTGATGCCAAAGTCATTAACAACCACTCCCTTGATGCTGCCATCAATAAGCTTGATTGCCATCACGCCATCGAGATTTGCGTTGCGGGCTTGCATGTGCAAACGGTAACTTGTGAGACTGTCGGTGTGACATCTCATCAGGTAGTCGCTGTCGATGGCATTGGCTACTACTGAGCACCACAGCACCAAGCTAATTAACAAGAAATTGCGCATCGGATATTTGTTTGTTGGTAACAACGTTATTAAGTCTTATTAATGTTTTGTCGCCGTTTTTCTCAGCCATTTCAACTTTGTAGACCATGGTTTGGCTGGTGTTGAAATATAGCCTGATAAACTTAAACATCTTCTTCATGTTGGCCTCTTTAGGCACTAAATGTGCGCACCATTGATTCTGGTAATAATACATTATCACATCAAAGTCCCTGCTGTTGTTCAGGCTCTTGCCAGTGACACTACTCACCATGATGCGTGCTATAGCTTGAAAAAGCTGACTTGATGATATGTTGATCGAGCTAGTTTTAGTGCCCGACTTCATGGTGACTTGATTGTTGTTAATCACGAGAATATAGCTATAGGGACTGGTGTATTCCCACCTGAGCTTTCCGTTGTTGCTAAAGCACATTCTTCCTTTTGAGACCATTTTGTCGTTTAACATCGACACCTTTTTCTCCTGAGTGAAAGAGCAAGAGATGGTTTTCACCACTTGGGCCGCGCTGTTAATCTTGGCGATCATGGCTCGCGCCTCGGCGGGTGTGGCCTTGGTCATGGTTTGCGCTTGCATAGCAGAGAAAAGAGCTATTGTCACAAGAATAAATGTAAATAATCGTTTCATGTTATCTCTCTATTTTGCTATTAAAAAACATCCTCCCATTATCAACAGTACACCTATCCAGCGGGTTGCTGTCACATCCTCATGAAAGATAACGATAGCCGCTATCATACCGAGCACGTAACTGAGCGATATCATGGGATAGGACTGACTGAAGGGGTAATTCTTTACTATATACATCCATAGAATTGTAGCAGCTAAGTAGCACAATCCGCAGCCCAACCACCACCAGTTGGTGAGCTGAGCTAGAAAGAACTTGGCTGTGGCCTCAAATTTTCCCATAGCTTGCAGCGCAAGTTTGAGGAAAACTTGTCCACTCACCAACAGCACACATTGAACTATTGCCAATATTATCAGTCGCATGATTTCAAGAGTATTAATGATTTATTACTTCCCGAGGTGTTGGCTATCAGCAGGTTCTTGATTGGTAAAACAGTGTTGCCATTGCTTTGCAACGAGGCTGGTGCTTCGCCATTTTCTAAGCATAAAGCTGAAGCATAAATAGCTAAAGCTGAAGCCGAGAACGATTCGCCAAAGATGTGCTTGTAATGCAGTTGAGGCACATTGGGCAAGACCGAGAAGAGCTCGTTATAGACATCATCATGCTCTTTCCATCCGTTCACACCAGTCATCAGGGCGTCGATATGCGTTATTGCATTGTTGCTTAGGAAAGAGTGGAGCATAACGTCAAAACTGGTGCCGTAACTAAGCTCAATACCGGCAACCTCACATTTTGCTCCATTTTTATCGCAGCCGAGAAGCATCGAAACTGACGCTTCGCTAGCAGGAACCTGCCCTGAGTTTCCAATTACTTTACCTCGTTTCATCACTTCAAGCCAGCTTTTTGGCAACTCGTCGTGAGAACCTACAAGGGCATTGTTGATTTTACCAAGTCGCATCTGAATAAAAACATCAAGTAGTGCACATTCGGCCGAGATTCCATCTTGAGAATAGGTGGCATTATAGGCATGGCACTTGCTGTCGATGGCCACAAGCGAGCCAATGGTGTTATGGGTCGACTGCATGAAGTGAGTGGGCTGGGATAATGCCTCACCTTCCTCGAGCATGGCATTGATTATTCTCTCTGAACTTGTGGCGCACCCCAGACCTGTGCCTGTGACAATCGCATCTAGGGGATTGCCACCGGTTGCAACCTTGGCAGTTACAAGAGCGCGCTTGAGAATGGGTGTCATTCGCCTTGCGGCCATTGGGTTGATATAGTCTCTGAACTGGGGGTCGGTGGCTGGCACAAAGTAGCCTTGCAGCTCCACTGGCGATGTGGACCAGTCGTCGCTGAGTGGTGATTGCGCCGACACCTGTGCAATGTTTTTTATGTAAACATTCTTGTGTTCCATCATTCAGAAACTTTTGATAATATCAGTGATGAATCGTTGCCGCCAAAACCAAACGAGTTGCACATCACATTCTTGATGATGGCGCCTGTGGGCTCTTTTATGGGTAGAATGCCACCATCTTCCATTGCGACACTCCAATTAAGGTTTGGAGGCAAGAACTGTCCTTGTATCGCCAGCAAAGAAATCACGGTTTCGATTGAGCCCGAAGCGCTGGTTGTGTGCCCCGTGAAAGTTTTTGTTGAAGATACTGGCGGCACATCATACCCAAAGAGGCGAAGGATGGCAGCACTCTCGCTTTGGTCATTATTGGGGGTGCCAGTGCCGTGAGCATTGATGTAGTCAATGTCTTGTGGCTTCAAATGAGCTTCTTTCAGAGCCTTACTCATAGCCAGGAAAGCACCCTCACCATTGGGAGAAGAGGCGGTTTGATGAAAAGCGTCGCACGCATTGCCATATCCTGAGATGTGTGCTATTGCATGTGCACTCCTTCTCCTGGCATGAGCCTCGCTTTCAAGCACCACATATGCCGCGCCTTCACCCAGATTCAAGCCTTTGCGATTCATGTCAAAGGGTTTGCATGGCTCGGTGTCGAGAATCATGAGTGATTTGAATCCATTAAGGTGGAACAGAGTTAGGCACTCGCTCCCTCCAGCAACTACAACCTGAGCAAGACCTGCCTTGATGAGGTCGTAACCCAGAGTGATGGCATTGAGGGCCGAAGAGCAAGCTGTCGAGGGTGTGATTGTGGAATTGAAAGTGTTTCCAAAATGAGCCGCAATATCGTTGGTCGAAGAGCCGCAAGTGTGAGTGGTCACGCAGTCGAAGCATTGTTCTTGTGTCATGCCTTGAGAGAAAAGTTTCTCACTCACATCCATGCCTCCAACGGTGGTGCCCGATATGAGTGTCATGGGCTCACTGCCTCCATCCAATCGAGCTTGAGCCATAGCCTCTTGCACAGCTATCATGCCTAATAAAGAAGTGCGGCTATGCAATTCATGGGTGTTGATGCCTAATGACTCGCACAATTCACGGTTGCTCATCTTCACCTCGCCAACAGGGAACTCTTTGTGCTCGGTGGTGAGATAGCGCACCTCTCCAATGCCCGAAGAGCCTGCTTTCAGACTTTTCATGCATTGCTGCTGGTTGTTACCTATGGCCGAGATTATTCCAGCCCCTGTTATGACAATTCTATCGCTCACTGCACGATTTTTGACACGTTATTTTGTGCGGTTCTTGCTCACATAGTCGGCAAGCACGTTAACCGATTTGAAAATCTCTTTTCCCACTGCAGGGTCTTTAATCTTGATACCATAGTTTCGCTCAAGTAGAACGATAAGTTCCAACGCATCGATAGAGTCGAGACCCAATCCTTCGCCAAAGAGGGGAGCATCGTTGTCGATATCACTTGTCTCTATCTCCTCGAGATTCAGAGCGTCGATAATTTGTTGTTTTAATGTTTCTTGAAGATTATCCATTTTAATTATTTGTTATAAAGTTCGTTAATAAAATCGGCATTGAAATTGGGATCATTTGGGTTGGCAATTATCATGAGAGCGTCAAAATCGTCATCGCTCTCACAGTCCACCCAGCCAGTAATCACATCATGAGTCATGGGGTCGAGAAAAGCTTCTTTCACCAGATTTGTCATCTCAAGGGCGTCAAATTTCTCAAGCACTGCAAACAAAGTTTCACCATAGTACTTGTTGCGGATGGAGATTTCGCCTGTGACAATGTTGGGCAGGGTGTAAACAAATACTGCAGGACTAGGGAAAAAGTTGTCAGCGTATTGAATGGTGGACTGGTAGTTGCGGTCGTCACAAAGCGAAGATGAACTGTTGAACAGTATTACAGCCCTGTGCTCGGTGTCGGCCACTCGTGGCGACTCTTGCTGCAGCAAGAGCTCTGATGCCACAAATCCCAGTTTGCACAAAGTGTCCATCTTGAAAAACTTGGGATAGTCACCTATGTGCTCCTTGTATACTTCCTTGAGCATGGCTTGGCCGGAACTCCCTGTGGCCAACATGCTGCCATTTACAACTATAGACTCTTTTTTTATCCTTATCCAATTCATAACTTACCCCCTTTCTTAAATAACATGGCAGCGTTGCAACCGCCAAATCCGGAGAGCAGTTTGACAAAGACCTTGGTATCAGTGTCTCTGTTCAGTGGACTCACGTTTACTGGCACCGATGTTCCGCAGGTTTCAAATCCGCGAGTGGCGAGTATCACTCTGTGGTCAAGGGCATGCATCGTCATCACTGTCTCAAGCACGCCAGCGGCACCCATTGTGTGACCATAGTAGCCCTTAAGGGTGTTGACAGGAGTTTTGTCGAATCCAATTCGGCTCAATGCAATGGCTTCCATCTCGTCGTTATAGGGAGTGGAAGTGCCATGCACGTTCACAAGTCCCACTTTGTTGAGATCGAAACCATCAAGAACAGCACGCATCGCTCGATAGCTTCCCTCGCCGGTGCGTGATGGGCCCGAGATGTGATTAGCGTCATTTCTTATTGCTCCATTCACGGCTTGCCAGCATTCAGAATTCTCACTCTCTGTTCTTTGATAGATTACAGTGGAAGCAGCTTCACCAAGGTTTAATCCCTTTCGATTTATGTCAAACGGCTTACACTGCTCTTGAGAAAGCGCCTTGAATGATTGGAATCCAGTAACGATGAAACGTGACTGCACGTCACACCCCACTACTATTGCTGTGTCATAGCGGCCGCTCTCAAGACTGCGCATCGCCACAATTTGAGCACATAGTCCTGAGATGCAAGCATTCGACACCACAATGGGCGTGGTGGTGACCCCAAAGTAATGGGCAACACGCTGTGCCGAGTGGCCCAGGTGTTCGTTGCCAGCACCGCAATAGTCGCTGTCGAGTGCCTCAACATTACCCTTGGTTGTAGATAGCACTAGCAACGTGTGCGGTGAAGTGATGTCAACCTGAGAAGTGTGGCTCAAAGCCTCGGCAACCGACAAGATGCACAACTGCTCAAAGCGGCTGTATTGTGCTGGGGCGCCTATCGTTGCAAAGCCATCATTGATAACTCCGTCTTCAAAAAGAGAAGCCATAAACGGCTCAGGCACGCCCCATAGGCCTTGCTGAAGCCTCAGGTGCGATATCCCCTTGAGCACTGCGTTATAGTTAGATGCAGTGTCAAAGCCCAGTGGCGAGGTAATATTATCGGCAATCTTTGCAATCATTCTTTGAACCATTTATTCTTCCACTTCTCGTAGAATTCAGGATTTTCCCACACTAGCTGGTAATCACGGTCCATGAACACCTGGACCGAGTGGCCTGTGGCAGCAAGCATGCCAGTTGCGGTATCGTAAATTTCGTAGTCAAACACAATCTTGGCAGCATCGGTCTTGCGATAAATAATGTCGATGCGTGGCTTGCTGCCATAAATCAATGGTTTCTTGTACTGAAACGAAAGCTCCACTAGCGGAGCGTAAAAACCGCTATCATAAATCAGTGAGTAGCTTAGTCCAAATTTTTTGCCAAAGGCCTCGCGGGCATCTTCAAAATACTTGGCATAGGAACCATGCCACACGATCTTCATCGAGTCGACCTCGCTGAAGCGAATATCAAACGTGCATGACGCTTTCAAAGCTGTTGCTGCTGTGGGGATATTCTTTTTCATTGCTTAATTTTGCATTTCTATGTCGCTTAGGGCAATCTTCATCTCGCCAGTGACGATGGTTTCATTGCCAATAATGATAGTGGCATCAACAAGCGTAAGGCCCATGATCTCTTCACGAACTGTGATGGTTGTGGTCAATTGCTCACCCACTATGGGAGTGCGCAGTATCTCCATGTTGCGAATGGAACCAATGAATCCAAGTTGGATAGCACGCTTGAGAATGTACTTGTTGACAAACCCGAGCCTAGCAGCACAGGTTTGTGCAATGTTCTCGGCAAGGGCACATGCATTGAGAATGCCGTTGTCGACAAAGATATTGCCCGCTCTGACCTCAAAAGCGGTGGTGGTGACTCGCTCGTCAAAGTGAAGAAGCTTGTCGACCATCACAAAAGGAGGTTGCTGCGGTAGCAACTCATGAATGTCTATTTTCTCAAAATCCCAGTTCATTGATTCCAAAATTCAAAATAGTTAAACCACTGCTCAGGGTGGATGTGAAGAATTCGTTCGAGCTCACTGGCAAAAGACTGAGCCATAATCTCAATACTTTCACGACGACTTGTGCCTTGTGGCGGCTGTGGAAGCTGAGTGATGAAAATGCGATATTTTTTGTATCCTTCTCTCATAACATTGACTGCCAGCATGGGAGTCTCGCGTTGCGAAGCTAGAGTGAATGGACCTTGTGGGAATTTTGCTTTCGCACCCAAGAAAACACACTCAACGCTGCGTGGTGATCCAAACAAGCGGTCGCCAGGGATGCTCACCACTTCGCCTTCGCCTAGGGCTGAACTAAGCAGGAACAAGTGTGACATGTCGTTGCTGTAGGGTATCATCCTAATGTTATTGCGTGAAAGTTTCAACTGTCTGTTTTGCATTATCACTTGGGCCTCGCCACCAAATACAAGGGCATTGAAACGCTTGTTCTCAGCCTTGAGTTTGTAGCCAGCAAGTTCATAGCTGCCAGTGTGAGAGCTCACTATCATAAAACCTTTAGGTTTCTTCTCCAGTTCTAGATAGAGATCGTAGTTCTCGATGGTGATGTTGAAAGAGCCGCCAGCATAGGCATAGAAGCGATCGATTATTACTTGCCCAAAGCGGTAATGGTTCTTGTAGACCCACCATAGCGCCTTCAATGGGCTATAGTGCCACCGTTGCCTGAAGTAGTGGTAGATGGCAATGTAACCCTTGTGAGAAAAAATCATGCACGAAGGAACCACAAAGATTGCCAAACCAGTGTAGATGAACCACAGAGGCATAAAGCGACATGCTCCGATTAACATGCGGTGCATGAGTGGCAGTCCTCGGGTCTTGCCAGTCCACTGGCTGTGGTTGGGTTCCTGTTGCATGCGATAAAAAAACTATTCGTTTACTTTGCTCTCGATATAGTCGCAGAACTGACTCAATGTTTTGACATTAGCCATCTCCTCGGGCTTTATCTTGAAGCCAAATGATTTCTCAACAATCACGACTATGTCTACATAATCAAGACTGTCGATACCCATATCTTCTTTGAGTTTTGCCTCGGGGTAAATGTTTTCTTCCTCTATTTCCAGTTCTTCAATTAAGAACTCTTTTACTTTTTCTTCAATTTCTTGTCTAGTCATTTTTATTGATTATTGTGATTATTATTTCTTCTTGCACACCACTATAGAGTGCCCTTGTCCCAGGTGGTCGTGGATGGTCTCTATCTCAAGACCAGCCCTGTTGATGCACTGCTCCAAGTCGGCCGTGTTATACATCTTGGAGTTGCCGTTGGCGATGGCGGTGAAATACACGCTGGTCATCGTCAGGCACAGCGTCGCGGGCTCGAAGCGCTGGCGATCCCACAGTGTCTCCATGATGTAGACGCGCGTGTTGTCGCTCATCACAGCCCTGGCGCGGCTCAGAATGCCCACAATCTCGTCCATCGAAAAGCAGTCGAGGAATTGGCTCATCCACATGGCATCAAGACCGCCCTCCGGCAGGGGGAATTGGGCCTTGTCGTCGAGAAGATTGATGCCATGGCCCGAAATGCGCTCAGCGCCGGGTTTCCCTGCAATGTTGCTGCGCATCATCTCAATCTGTTGTGGCAGGTCGAGAATTGTGACTTCAACCTCAGGGTCATAGTCTACGCACTGTAGCGCCCACCTGCCTGTGTTTCCACCCACGTCGTAAAGTGATTTCACTCCGTGATCCTTAAATATGATCTCCAAGGCCTGGGGAAATGAGGAGTCACTGTAGAAGTGGTCAAAAGCAAACCAACTCTTCTGCACCTGCTCAGGAAGGCTTGATAACGCCTCATAGACAGTGGGCCAATCGCCAAAGTGCTTCAGCCCGCAGGGCTTGCCCGATAGCAATGCTTCCTCGAGGTTGAACATGCCCAGGTAGTTCACGTCGTGGTTGAAGTCAATGTTGACGCGCGTGGCAGGGTCGTTGAGCAGGAACCAGCCAGTCTTTGACAATGAGTAGCGATGGGTCTCGGGATTCACCAGTATTGTGCCTATCGAGAGCGACCCTTCGAGCAAAATCTTCAAAGCATAGTGGCTGAGGTTGGTTTGAGCTTGCAGTTCATCGATAGTCATTCCCTCATTGCTGTCGCGCAACAAGTCGAGGATGCCAAACTTAACCATCAGTCGTGAGACCTGAAAAACCACGGGTCCCCACGCGATGAACTCGGCAAGGCGTTGAGCCTCGCGTGCCGTGAGGTGCTCCTGAGTGTATCGCTGCAGAAGAGCTGGTGATAAATTCATAGATAAAATTATAATTTAGCGGTAGCTTTCCCTAAATCTTTCATGCATTTTGCAAAACTATCGTCAATTGAAAAATCTCGACCGCCTTGTAGTTCCTTAAAATCGGCTTCGCATACAGTGGTTCCAGTTTGAATGTCTACAACTAAAATTTTACCCCACACTTTATGCTTATTCCCAGGCACAAGGCTCATAACACTATAGAATTTATCTACATTTGATATCTTTACCTCAATACGGTATTTTGCATCACCTTCCTGAATTTTTAGTTTTTTACTTTTTTCATTAAAACCTTCAATAAATGCTTGTTCGCCAAGGGTGGTTAATTTCTGATAACTATCTCCCCATTGATCGGTCAGAGGTTTTTCATAATTCCACTGTGCTTGGCTCCAATCAATTGAGACTGTTGCTGTTGCATCTTCTTTTAAGAACTTGTTGTTCCCATTAACAACTTTCATTGGATTGCCTGCGAAGGAACATATACATGTGCAGACAAATAGTAATGTAAAAATAATTTTTTTCATAATGAGAATACTAATAGTTAACTAAAATTCAAAACCAAATTTAAGTCCTGCAAAATGTCCTGTCCAGCCATCTTGAATATATAAAGAATAACCAGCAGACAGACTGAACTTGTTAAAACGACAGCCAGTTCCTGCATAAACATAGCCACCATGACGATCACTGTCGTCAGTAATGAAATAGCCACCTCGAGTCTCCAAAAATGGCGAGATAGTACTATTCACAAAATCACAACGTATTGAAGCGTAAATAGGCATTACAAAACCCAATTCAACTTCATCTCTCCATTTGTTGTCGAAGAGTGACAATGAAGGAGCAACACCACTGCCAACAAAGAGCATATGGTTAATTTGATATCCACCAGTAAAAGAACTTTGAATAAAATAGTTGTCTTTAGCGTCACCAAATCCATATTGACCTCCAAGATCAATCATACCCCTAAAGCCTCTTTCCAAGAAATCATCTCCAGCCATAGCACTGGAACTGCAAAACGCACAAATGACAAATGTCAAAAGAATAAATCTAAATTTTTTCATTTCTATAAGTGTTTAAAAGTAAATGAATTATATTAAAAAACATATAAGTCTTGATTATTTAATCAAATACTTTTCAAGTATCTTAGCCAAGTTTTTCCCAGCACTCTTGAAACCGTCGCCCCACAGGTTGCTCATAGTGCCGAATATGCCACCTTTGCCCGTAAGAACAAATTTTACAAGAACTTCATCATTTTTGTTTACAATGGTACAAAAAGCTTCTAGGTTGCCATTCCTATCTATCTGGTGCGGGCTTACAATGAGTTTATATTTCAACTCGGATGCATCGGGAAGTAAATAAACTTGTTTTTTGTTAAGTTTCTCATTGCTAGAGGCAACCATGTCTGACCAGCGAGGTTTGAGCTCACTCTGGAACTCTTCTTCTGCATCAAATGAAGGCTGTTCAGAATTACGATATCTTATCCACTCACCTGGAGTAAGACCATTGATGTGAATGTTAGTCCAGTCAACCTCAATGTTAAACCTTTTGATACCTTGAATTTTCGCAAACGACCCTTCAACAACAATGTTATCGCGGGCACTCATCACAAATACGCTAAGCATAAGTATGCTTGCAATAATAAATAATCTTTTTGTTTTTTCCATTTCGTTATACTTTTTTGATTATTAAAGCCGAATTAGTACCACCAAAACCAAAACTGTTGCTCAAAATTGCATTGAGTTCAGCAGGAGTTGTCTTGGTGGCAAGGTTGAGTCTCGCACTATACTCATCAGGATTCTCGAAGTTAATGTTGGGAGCCACAAAATTATTGTGCATCATAATGAGTGAGTACACAATCTCACTGGCACCTGCCATCCAGCATTCGTGACCTGTCATAGACTTAGTGCTGCTTATAAGAGCATGCTCACCACCGAAGAGGCGACCTATAGCCATCGCTTCAAACATATCGCCTTGCTGCGTGCTTGTCGCATGCGCATTGATGTAGTCAATGTCGCCAACTGTCACACCAGCATCTTGCATGGCGCGGCTCATAGCTATCAACGAACCCTCATCGCTAGGTTGGGAAATACCACCGCCGTTGGAAGAGAATCCATAACCACAAACTTCACCCAGAATTGTTGCGCCACGAGCCATTGCATGGTCATAGTCCTCTAGAACTACTGCAGCCGCACCTCCGCTAGGAATCAATCCATCACGATCGCGATCAAAAGGACGTGAGGCATGTATTGGATCATCGTTGCGCTTGGAGAAGGCAGCTAAGGCATCAAAAGTTGCCATTGAATAATAGTTGGTCTCTTGAGCTCCACCACAAAGCACCACGTTTTGGAGACCTTGTTTTATCATCATATAGCCAAGACCAATGGAATGAGAGCCACTGGCACAAGCAGCGCTAATAGTAAAGTTAATCCCACGTAGTTTAAAGATGGCGCTTAAGTTCATTGTGACTGTTGAGTTCATGGATTGAAAGATTAACCCAGAACCCAATAGTGCTGAATCATGCTTCTCGTCCATAATGTTAGCTGCCTCAATTACGGGTTTTGCTGAAGAATCATTACCAAAAATTATACCAACCTCGTTGGCATCTAAAAACGCATCATCGATTTCTGCTTGTTCAAAAGCTTGTTTTGTAGCCATATAGGAATATTCAGCCTCTTCTGATAGGCCAACACGGAGGCGACGATGCAAAAGCCCCTTAAGTTGAGGTCTCTCTACATAGCCAGTAAGTCCAGACTGATAACCATATTCTAGACGTTTTGGGTCTAAAATAATGCCACTGCGACCATCCCTCAACGACTGCTCAACCTCTTTTATATTATTCCCTAAGCAGGACCAGATGCCCATGCCTGTAATAACTACGCGTCTTATCATAAACTATTTATTAATATTAACTAATTCTTGTGCATCTACAGCCAATCTTATAAAGGCGTTGTCAGCATTATTATATATTTCTGCTGCCATCTCAATATTCTTACTTGAATACCTACGCCATTTTTCACTTTCTTTTGAGAATTTTCTTAATACATGATGCTTTCCTATACTTGCCCCTTGGGGATTGATTTGATCATTAGAATCATACTCTCCGAAATAATCTGAGCACCATTCAGAGGACCTCGTATTGTTTTTTTCATTAAAGATAACACTAGCCAATGGCAACAATGAGACATATTCCCATTCAGCTTCCGTAATTACTCGATATGGCTTACCAACACGAATCATAAAATCGTTGATGTCATTCCACTTATTGAAAGGTTTGGCATAATCTTTCTTTTTTGAAATATTAGCGTCACTCTTATTATTATATATGCCTATATATGCTGACATATTGATATAATTTTCACTTACGTAAAAGGAAGAAAGCGTAACCCTATGAACTGGCTCACTATTATATGACCGACTGTGCCACCCATTATAACCCATATTAAAGGTTCCACCTCTAACAAGTAGCATAGTTATCTTTTGCCCACCGATGGTCACATTTATAGAATCTGGATATTGAGAATCGTTGTCAGTTATTGAATATTGACCATATTTCAAAGAAAAAGCGTTTTCATTTCTGTGTTTGTCATCATCAGAATCCGAGGACTTTGCCAGTTCCTCTATTTCCAATATCTCGCTCATAGGAATAACAACATCATGATTGGCCATAACTATAGTGATGTGGCTAATTGGGTCTAATTCTTTGTAAGTACCAGTGATAGATGTGCCATTTTTCATGGTGACCTTGACTAGACCACTGTGTGCTGTTATGCAAAAAACACTTATTAATAATACTATTAAACAACGTCTCATGTTAATGTGTGTTAGAATGTAACTTAACCATTTTTTCTGCATTAATTGCTATTCTGATAAATCCAGAGTCATATGAATACCTTTTCCATTTCTTGTTGTCGATGTAATAACAACGAAACACAAAAGAATTACCTGTTGGTGGCCCGGTTGGATTTGTTTGTTCAAGTGATGAAAATTCTCCAAAGATGTCGGAACACCATTCTTTGCTTTCATTGGGCTTAAAAATAGCGCTAGCGTTAGGCATTAATGCTGCATATTCCCATTCAGCTTCGGTGGGTAACCTGTAGTTGCTTTGTGCTTTAAAAAAATCTCTCAGTTGATAACTGTTCTTTTGGCTTATCTTAATTGGTTTTGTTGAGTCTTTAGTTTTTTTATTGTTTAAAACAGTATTAAATGCTCCTTCGGAAATATAGTTGGCGCTAATATAGTAAGAGGAAAGATTTACCCTGTGTACAGGTTCACTGTCATATGACAAGCTGTGCCTACCATCATATCCCATATTAAACCAGCCACCACGTACTAATATCATAGTTAATTCTTGGTCTCCAATGACAATCTTAACCGTATTGGGATATGGATTGTTATCTGTAATCTGGTATTCTCCATACTGTAACTTGCCATCACTGTTTTGATTCGTATTGCTTGAAGACACAGCTTGTTGTTCTTCAAGAGATGAAACATCATCCATAGGCAGAATGATTTCTTGCCCAGCAACTTGCAAAACAATATTGCCACCTGGATTCAGAGCTTTCATGTTACCCACGATAGTTGTGCCACTTTTCAGAGTCACTTTAACAAGATTGCAATAGGCGGCCAAGCTCCATAAACAGATAATAAACAATATAAGATAAAAACGTTTCATTAATGTTATGGGTTAAATAATTCTAGTTATTGATTTTATCGGCATTAATTGCTATTCTAATAAATGGAAAATTATAATAATCACTCCCCTTATATCTTTTCCATTTATTGTTGTCTCTTGAAAATGAACGAACAACGTGCTTGTTTCCCTCTTTAAATCCTTTCGGATTTGTTTGCTCTTGAGCAGGATACTCTCCAAATAGGTCAGAGCACCATTCATTAAGATTCTTTTGATCAACAAAAATAATATCAGCCACAGGAGTTATTGCAGAATATTCCCATTCTGCCTCTGTTGGCAAACGGTAAGATCCTCCGATGGCGTTAAAAATTCGTTGGACATCCTCCCATTTTGATACCGCCTTAAAAGTTAATGATCCCTTTTTGTCGGTTTTGCCCAAAAGGTTATTAATCGAAGCTTTAGTTAGATATTGCTTGCTAATATAAAAAGAAGATAAATTGACCTTGTGAACAGGTTCACTTTTCATTGATAGGCTATGACGACCGTCAAATCCCATATTAAACCAACCACCACGAACAAGAATCATCGTTAACTCTTGTCCTCCAACTGTAACAATTATAGAGTCGGGATAACTAGCATGGTCTAAAATCTCATAATTACCATACTGTAGAGTCCCGGAGTCTTGTTTGTCGTTTTTGTCCTCTTTGGCATTGCCAATGCCTGCTTGGTAATCATCGATTGAAGTAACTTCGCTCATGGCAATAGGCAACTCTTGTCCACCAACTTGCAGCACAAGATTTCCTGTTGGGTTCATTGTAACAAGATTTCCAGTAATTGTCGTGCCATTTTTTAATGTCACTTTGACAACACCACTTTGAGCTAACAAAAAAGATGTTATTAAAAACAATGAGATTAAGATTTTTTTCATTTTTATATGAATTTTAAGATGATAATTTCCTTATTTGTTTACGTTTATTTTATCCACATCAACAGCAATTCTAATGAATGTGTCACCACTGGCTTTATATCTTCTCCATTTGTTGTTATCTTTAGAATATCCACGTGCAACATGATTTTTACCTTCACTAGCACCTTGGGGGTTTGTTTGCTCATCTTCTGAATAGTCGCCATAATAGTCAGAACACCACTCATGTCGCTTCTTTTCCCCAGAGAATATTATTTTTGAAACGGGTGTTATTGCACAATACTCCCATTCAGCCTCAGTTGGTAGACGGAAATAGTTCCCAATTTTACCCAGTATTTGTTGGACATTCTTCCAGTCTGACACAGGTTTTGGCTTTGTTGATAATTCTTTTATATCGATTATTTCCAATCCATCATAAATGTCGTAGCCAATATTTCCTATTTTATTGTCATAATCATTTAATTCTAGGATTGTATTTACTGCATTCCCGTTAAGGTACTGTTTACTAATATAGAAAGATGACAAGTTAACTCTATGGATTGGTTCACTATTCATTGATAGGCTATGACGCCCATCAAACCCCATATTAAAATAACCTCCTCTAACTAAAATCATAGTAATTTCTTGACCTCCAATAACAACATTAATAGAATCAGGATAAACATCATGGTCTAAAATTTCATAAACTCCTGATTTAAGTGAGTTTGTATCGTGGTCTGATTCTCGCTTTAACTCTTGAGTATTACTTGTGTTTGTTTGAAGTTCATCAATAGAAGCAACATCACTCATTGGTATAGCAAAATCTTGTCCGGCAACTTGTAGAGTAAGATTCCCACTTGTATTCATTGTTTTTAATGCACCAGTGATTGTTGTGCCATTTTTTAATGTCACTTTAACAACGCCACTTAGAGCAAGCAAGCATGTACACCCAAAAAACAAAATAAGAATTAAACACTTCTTCATTTTCACGTAATATTTAAGGTAATGATTAGTCAGGTGTAAAGTCCGCCGTTAATACCAATTACTTGGCCTGTAATATAGGATGCTTCGGGAGATGCGAGGAATCTCACTAGCGAAGCAACTTCTTCAGGCTTTCCAAAACGTCGCATCGGGACTAACTTTTTGAGTTCATTCACATCAAGGTCTTTGGTCATGTCAGTGTCAATAAAGCCTGGAGCAACTGCATTGACAGTGACTTTACGTTGTGCTACTTCCTGTGCAAGAGCTTTAGTTGCCCCAATAATAGCAGCTTTTGCTGCTGAATAATTGGTTTGACCAGGCAACCCTTTTACGCCACTTAGAGAAGTCACGTTTATCACTCTACCACTTCGATGAGTAAGCATATCCTTAAGAAGTCGACGAGTTAGGTAAAAGAAACCATTAAGAGTTGTGTCTAGTACCTGATGCCACTCCTCGTCCTGCATAAAAATCATAAGATTGTCGCGTCGAACACCAGCATTATTCACAAGCACTTGGATATAGTCATCGGGGTGAATCTCAGACCATTGCCCCAGTGCACTCTCAATTGCTTCTGAGTTGGCAGTGTCAAAAGGCATCAACTCAGCCTTCACGCCTAAAGCCTCAACTTCGGCCTTGGTTTGCAGAGCAGCCTCGATATTACTCAGGTAGTTTATTATTATTGGCATACCATGACGAGCAAGTTCTAGAGATATTGCTCGCCCTATACCACGGGAGCCGCCTGTAACTAATGCATATTCCATAATTAAAACTTTGAATGTTTATTTTTTGCGCAAGTATTCTTCAACTTGTTTCATCTCATCATAGAACGGAGCGTCTTCCACGCGAGTGCCAATAATCTGTCTTATTGCATCATATTCCTTGCAAGTTGCTGGCGAGAGCTTGTCAACAACTTCTAAACAGTCGGTGGCTTGTGCAAGCGCAACCATATGAATTGTCATCACTTGATATGCATTGTCTATCACTTGCTTGCAAAGTAATGCCGAATTTGTGCCCATACTCACGATATCCTGGTTGTCGTTATTGTTGGGAATGCTATGAACATAGTTTGGCATCGCTAGAGTTTGACTCTCAGCAGTGGTAGAGGTTGCCGTAAACTGACATGCCTGCATACCATAGTTCAGACCTAGTGTACCCATATTCAGGAATGGTGGCAAGATTCCATTAATGCGGTCATGGAAAAGGTAGTTGAGCTGGCGCTCAGCAGTCATCATCAATCGCACCATAGCTATTTTAACCTTATCTTGCTCAAGGGAGATGTAATCTCCATGGAAGTTGCCACCATGATACACGTTTTGGGTGTCAGGGTCAACAATGGGATTATCGCTGGCGCAGTTGAGTTCTTCCTCGAGCACGCGTCGACTACTCTCAAGAGTTTCCAAGATGGGACCCAAGATTTGAGGGACACAACGCAGCGAGTAATAGGCCTGAACTTTGTGCTTAAATACTTTCACATCGCTGTGACTTTCATCATAGAGCATATGCTGGCGACTACTCATAAGCTGGCCACCTTTAGCAAGTTCACGCATACGATGTGCAATCTCAATCTGCCCATAATGGCGACGAACCTGCTGCAGTGGTGCTGCCATAAAATCGTCATATGAAGATGCGATTTCGTTAATCCATACCGAACTCAGTATAGCCCAATCAAGTAATTTTTCGGCATCAAGCTGATTAATTATGCCTATGCCTGTCATCACCGATGTGCCATTGACTAACGACAGACCCTCACGGATATGAATCTCAAGTGGCTTAATACCAAGCTCAGCAAATACATCACTAGTGTTCATCCATTCGCCGCGATAGTGAACCTTGCCTTCGCCGAGCATGCAAAGTGCTAAATGTGCAAGCTGAACAAGGTCACCACTTGCACCAACGCTGCCATGACGCGGGATAAATGGAATGATATTGTGGTTTATCATCATCGCGAGCAGTAGAAGGGTGTCAGGGTGAACTCCCGAATAACCTTGTGCCAACTGGTTTAGGCGAACAATCATCGCCGACTTCACACAATCATCTGGCAATGCATTGCCAGCACCAGTAGAATGACTACGGATGATGTTATACTGCAAGTCCTTGAGTGACTTGTCGTCAACACGCCACTGTGCCATAGGGCCAAATCCCGTGTTTATACCGTAAATAATCTTATCCCGGCAAAAGTTCTCAAGAAAATTGTAGCAGTTATTTATTCTTTCCCAAGGCACCAAGTCCTTTTTTAGTGTAATTTTATTTACTAGGATCTTTTTTATGTCGTCAATTGTTATTGTTCCAATCATTTTAATGACAATTTAATTCTTTAGTTTTGATGTTTAATTAGAGTACCATATTTCGTAAAACTAAAAAACTTTTTTTTAACTGCAAAGATATATATTTTTTTATAATTATTACTATAATTAATGAGAAATTATTTTTAGTGCTCCTAACTGAAAGTTCCAATAAGAAGTGCGAAAGTCTTCTGAAAGTTGTTTTCATAAAATAATATTATGAAAAACACCGAGGGGAACGCCAAGCGGCAAGGGGGCGAGTAGCCCCCGCCGAGCGTGAAAAT
>Ga0310695_10001817_pt1 | contig 47903 bp, 43 predicted proteins | sample RumenRJG_04DNA_FD_203882 | JGI IMG/M metagenome (GOLD analysis project Ga0310695, IMG submission 203882) | Bovine rumen microbial communities from Lethbridge, Alberta, Canada - RJG_04 (v2) (version 2) | ecosystem: Host-associated > Mammals > Digestive system > Stomach > Rumen | place: Canada... | reverse complement strand
AATTCAACTAACCTCATGGCAGGCATAGCTTCCAAAACAGGTTATAACTTTGAATTTAAACAAGGTAAATTTATTATCCAACCAAGCTGGATGATGGCATACTCGTTTATTAATACATTTGATTATACAAATGCCGCAGGAGTAAAAATAGACAGCGATCCTTTACATACAATCCAATTGAACCCAAATATAAGGTTTATAGGAAATATTAAAGGTTGGCAGCCATATGCTTCTGTTGGTATGGTATGGAACTTGTTAAACGAAACCAACGTAACTGCAAACGGAGTAGCCTTACCTCATATGCACATAAAACCTTATGTCCAATACGGTGTAGGTTTACAAAAGAGTGTTGGTGAGAGATTTACAGGTTTTGGCCAGGTTATGCTCCATAACGGCGGCAGAAACGGTGTTGCATTAACATTCGGTGCTCGTTGGGCATTGGGTAAAGGTTCTCAAAAATCTAAAGCCGAAACTCAAAAAGCACAACCTGCAAAAATATCAACTAATCAAACCGAAATTAAAAAGCTCGGCGAAAAACACGTTTTAAAATAAAAAATCCAACTATTATAAGATGCTGAAACAAGTTCAGCATGACAGTTTAAAGGATATTAGCTGTAAAATTGTTATAGTTAACAAAATTTTACCAAAAATCCTCAGGGGCATAAGCCCCCTTTTTTTATATATAATGAAATTTTATTGCCTTTTAAAAATTTATCATTAAAACACATGGCGGGTAGTAAATATTATCGAAATTTAAAAGTTTTTCTAATGAATTTGGATGATTTTTGCTCTCAAATGTGTATAATTTTCTCAAAAATACGATATGATAAATATAGAAAGGAAGGCATTTAATGTATAACAGTTTTTATCCGCAATATGATTTGGCAGGAAGGATTCAACATACAAAGTTGGATACAGGATTGAACAGTATGCCTTCTGCAAGAATTGGACGCATAGAAGATCAAACATCACCTGATTTTAAACAGGTTATGTCCGGACTTTTGGAAGATTTGAATACTCAAATTAATGCGCCTGATAATATGCTGAAAGATGTTATGTCAGGCAGTAAAAACGTTGATATTCACGATGTTATGACAGCTATGGCAAAATCTGAAATTAGCGTAAATGTTGCAACACAAATTACGGGAAAAGTCATTCAAGCGTATGACAAAATTATGCAAATTCAGGTGTAGAATAGAAAGTGTAAAGTTATAAAAAACAGGCTGGGGCAAAGATGGATATTCAGGAAATAATGGAGAATAAACCTTTATTTTACGGCATAATTGGCGGTGCAGTTCTTGTTGTTGCTTTGATTATAGCCTTAAGTGTTGCAAGCGGAATGAAAAAATCTTCCGGCGGTAATGATATTACGGGAGAACCTCTGAGAGAGGATGTTAACCTGCTTACAACCGACAATATGGGTAAGGCTATTGAAATTCAGGCGCTACTTGCCAAATATGATATTGTTGTAAGCCGCAAACTTGATGGTACAAAATCTATTTTATATTTAAAAAAAGGCGATTGTAAAACAGGTAAAAAGGCTTGTTATACAACTGATAGAGATATAGCTTTAATACAAATAGTTCAAAGCGGTCTTATGGACCAAAACGTTGGACTTGAAATATTTGATAAAGGTGATTTTACTTCTACAAAAGAAGATAAAAAAATCAGACTTTCACGTGCAATAAACGGAGAATTGTCAAGACTAATAAGACGTATTGACGGAGTCGAAAATGCTTCTGTATTTATATCAATTCCGGAACAAACTATGTTTACTTCAATGCAAAAACCGATTACTGCAACAGTTCAGATTACTCTTTCCCGTGATGCTTCAAAATTGGATCAGATGAAGGTTAAAGCAATTACAAATCTTTTGTTGGGCAGCGTTAACGGGTTGACTGCAGAAAATATAGCAATTACGGATACAAACGGTAACACATACCACAGCATAATGACTGCTGCGGATGAAATGCTTGCAAAAATTGAAGAAAATGATAAATATATGACCGCTAAGGTTAATCAGCAATTAGACAGGTTGATAGGACAGGGAAATTATGTTGCAACAGTAAGTACATTTTTACGTCAAGCACCCGTTGAAAAATTTACTATTGACTATGATCCTGAAAGAAAAGCTTCTGTAACAGAACAAACTTTTCAGGAAGGTTTGGGTGATCAAACAACGGATTCGAATAAAAATACAAACGCTGTAAGTGTTTATTTGCCGAACGGATTGCCTAACGGTTCTTCTGATTCTTCTCAAAACAGAAATTATTCAAGAACAGCTAAAGAAACTCAATACGGTGTTACAAAAACTCAAACGAACGAATATATAAAACCCGGTGTGATTGAAGAAATTTCGATTGCAGTTACGTTGGATAAAAATGCGCTTCCGTCAAATACAACTTTGGAAGAATTAAAAGAATTGATTGCAAAAGCTGCAAGCCCAAAAGTTTCTGCAGAAAATGTATCAATTGCATTCTCGGATTCTGTAGATCCGTATTTGGCGGGTGACAGACCGGCAAATTTACCTAAACCTGATGAAACAGGAAATCCATGGTGGCTTGCAATTGTATTGAGTGCAATCGGTTTGATAATTGTCTTTAGAGCTGTATCAAATAAAGTTCAGCAAATACAGGAAGCAAATAAAAGAGAAGTTGACCAGCTCAGACAGAAAAATATGCAGCAAGAACAACAATTGTCTGATATTAATCAGAGAGCTGCACAATTGGCGGAAAGACAATCCGAACTTGCTCAAGGTCTTGTTGAACAACAACAAAGAGCATATATTCCTCAGCAGCAAGATCCGACAAAATTAACAGATACTATTGCAAATTTATCTGATGAACTTGCAAATGCTGATGAAGATGAAGCCGGTGACAAGATTAAGAGTTGGATAGAACAAGGATAGATTAAAAGCACTAGGGCAATAAGGCACTAGGGCAATAAGAAAGAAAGGAAATTAATACAGAAAATTTATAAAACTTAATGCTAAGTGCCTTAATGCTTTAATAAAATAAGTTTCTGTACAATCTGGACAATTTCATGGCAATAGAAGGTTTTGATTATAAAGGCTTTGCTCAAAATTTAGCGCAACAGGCGTTAGAATTAATTCCGCCTGATTTTAATGATGCCCAAAAAAATTATGTTGCAAATACACTTTTGAATTTTTCTGCAGTTGCAGGTGAAGCTCTTTATAATGATACTCAATTTAATTTTAATTTAGATCAAGCGGTAATGATTACTCAAATTATTGCGGAATGGTCTTTTCATAAATCTGTAGATTTAATAAGATCAGGTATTCCGCAACAGTATTGGGATCCTATAATGCAAAAAATTGCATTTACTATATTTGAAATTGCAAAAAATGCTTTTCATCAGGAATTGCCGCAGGATCAGTGCCTTCAATTAATAGAACATCACGTTAAAAAAACATATTTGGATTGTATAGCTGAGTTAAAAGATAAAAACTTGATTGATGAAGGTCTGATGGAACAGGCTGCAAGTCAATCAAATATTGATGCAATGGCTCAGCAGCAGGCAGAAAATATACCGGCTGAAGAATCTGTACAAGAAGTTCCGCAAGGAGAAATTCCTCAACCTCAACAAACAGGTGTTTCTCAAACTGCTCAAAATCCGAATGCTTCTTTACCGCCAACGGCAAAAGTCTTGAAACTTGCGACTTTGGCTATGCTGTTTAGAAAAATTCAGCAGGAAAAAGTTCAGACAATTCTGGACAAATTTAGTGCTGAAGATGCTCAAACTGTTATTAAATTTATGGATATGCCTGATTTGGCTCAAAAAGTTGACACAAACGTAGCTTTGAAATGTTTGCAGGAAATCAGAACTAATTTGCCGGCACCAAATCAAAATTTGACTCCTAATAAATTGATTACAAAAATTAAAAATGTTTCACAATATTTCGATAAATCTCAACTCGAACAAAAATTAAAAACAGAGAGAGTTAACGTTAGAAAGTTTGTATTTACGGCTTTAGAGGGTGAATATTTTGAAATGCCGCCAAAAGTTGCAAATATTATTGCCACACACTTAGAAGATAGTGTATAATAATGCTATGATTATAAAAAAGAAAATAAAAACTTCAGGGGATATGTCGGTTCAAGCTGCTCAAACGGAGCAGGGTAATGCTATTGAATCTTTTGACGAAACAAAAATTGATATATTTAACCTTGATAATATAGACTTTAAACAGCGTCAAGAAAGACGTAAAGGGGACAGGCGCAGAGGTTTTAGAAGAATTGACGACAGAAACCTTATATCACGTGCACGAGAAGAAGCTCAAAGTATAAAAGAATCTGCAGCAAAAGAGGGTTATGCAGACGGTATGGCGCAGGCAAAAGCTGATATTGATGAAGTAAAAAATACTCTTGGAGCTTTTTTGAATGCAAAACAGGAAGTTTTTGATGCAGTTTCACCGTATATTCTTGAAATGAGTGTTGATATTGCAAAAAAAATTATTAAAAGAGAATTAGACCAAGATCCTTCAATAATCCTTGATAATATACAAGAATTATTGAAGAAACTCTCTAAAGAAGAAACAAAAATAACATTGAAGGTTAATCCTATTCAGGTATCACTTATAAAATCGGAAATTCCAGATATTATGAGTAATGTCGGCTTAGATGCAAAGATTATGGTGGTTCCTGATGAAGATGTTATGGAAGGCGGTTGTTTGTTAACAACAACAAACGGTGTAATAGATGCAACGATAGAAACTCAATTATCGGTAATAAGTGAGGCTTTAAAAGAAATTTAATGGCACAGGAACAAGCGCAAGGCTCAGGAGCAAATTTAAGTGAAGTATTTATGGCAATATTTGTACTATTGCTTATTGTTCTGTTGCTATGTCCGCTTCCAAACTGGGTTATTAATGTTTCAATATGTTTAAATATTACGCTTGGTGTTGTACTTTTGATGATTTCTTTGTATGTAAAGAAAACTCTTGAACTTGCATCATTTCCGTCAATTATTCTTATCGGTACAATGTTTAGACTTGTTCTTTCAATCGGTTCAACCAGATGTATTCTGGCAAGGGGGGAAGCTGGTCAGGTAATTCAGGCATTCGGACAGTTTGTTACCGGCGGTAATATGATTGTTGGTGGTGTAATCTTCCTTATTATTACCGTTGTACAGTTTATGGTAATTACAAAAGGTGCTGAGCGTATCGCAGAAGTTGCTGCCCGTTTTGCATTGGATGCTATGCCCGGTAAACAAATGACTATTGATGCCGATTTTAACGCCGGTTTGATATCGCCTGAGGAAGCTACAAAAAAACGTGAAGATTTGCAAAGAGAATCAAATCTTTTTGGTAGTATGGATGGTGCGATGAAGTTCGTAAAAGGGGATACGATTGCAGGTATTATTATTACCCTAATCAATATTATCGGCGGTTTGTGTATAGGTTGTTTGATGAATCAAATGCCTATTGCTGATGCTGTTTCTAAATATACAACCTTGACAATTGGTGACGGTTTGGCATCTCAAGTTCCATCACTTTTAATGTCTATTGCAGCAGGTATCTTTATGACACGTTCTTCTGCTGCTGATTCATTAGGTACTGATGTTACGGGTCAAATTATGAGTAAGCCGAATGCTCTTTTTCTTGCATCAGCTTTCTTGCTTTTATTATCAGCAACAAGCGGCTGGACAGGTTTACCTTGGATTCCTTTCCTGTTGTTTGCAATCGGTTTGGGTGTCGCAGGATTCTCGACATTGATTAATGCAGATGTTCAATCTCAATTAGGTCAACTGGAAAATGTTCGTCAGAATATGCAAGACCTTGTTAACCCGAACAGAATGTATGAGCGTTTGGGTGTTGATGTTTTGAGTTTGCAGGTTGGTTCAAACTTGCTTGTTATTGCAGATCCTGATCAGGAAGGTCAATTACTGGCAAAAATCGCTGCTTTACGTCAAAGGGTTACGGATGAACTTGGTTATATTTTGCCAAACATAAGAATTATGGATTCATCTGCACTGGACGCTAACGAATATATGATTTCTATTCGTGGCAACACAGTTGCGACAGGTTATGTATATCCTGGCAAATTGATGGTAATTGCTGATCAGTGGGATGCTATGAAAAAAGAAGTTCCGCAAGATGCCATAATCGGTATTGATCCGACTTATCAAACTCAAGCATATTGGATTTCGCCGGAAGATGCAAAAATGGCACGTTCAGTTACGGCAGTCGATTCTACAGACGTTATTGTTACCCACTTGCAAGAATGCGTAAGAAAACATGTTGATGAAGTTATGACAAAAACTGATGTATTGAAGCTTATGGAACTTGTTCGTTCTCAAGACCCGACACTTGTCAATGACCTTGTTCCGACAATTATTTCTACAAGCGATTTGAGAAAGATTTTTGTAAACTTAATCAGAGAAAAGGTTTCTATAAAAGATATTATATTTGTGTTTGAACGACTTTGTGATTACGCAAGATTTTCAAAAGAACCTGATATTTTATCCGAACGTTTGAGAGCTGCTTTGGGTAGACAAATATGTTTATCGAATGTTGGGGATGATAAGGTTTTGTATGCTTTGACTCTTTCACCTGAATGGGAAAAGACTCTTGATGACAGTTGTCAAAGAACAGAGCTTGGCACAATGTTCCTGTTAAATCCGATGCAGGTACAGGAACTTATTGAAACAACTGCAACAACTTTGATGAGGGCACATCAGGCATGTGGTCAGCAGCCTGTAATATTGTGTTCTCCAAGAATAAGATTGCCTTTATATCAGCTTTTAGAACGTCATATTCCGACAATTGTTGTTATTTCATATTCTGAATTGATTACGGATATCAAGGTGGAAGCTATTGATACCATTGGCGAATCTTATGCTATGGAATAGGTTTTAGCGATTAAAATATAATTATTAAAGTATGCCGGGGGACACTTCAATACTTTAAAGCACACCGACATAGGTGCTGTAGACGAATTATATCAATTGAATAAAATAATTAAATGTAACTAATTGTTAAAACTCATAAGTTTTATATGTTTTGGGTGCAATTTCTCTAATAAATCTTAGTAATAATATAGGGGAAAATAAACTACGAGATGAATATATTATTGTTGTTTATAGGCAATAGTATAATTGTCTTAGGAAAAGGAAAAAATTATGAGATTAGGATAATAATGGTAATATGGTTGTAAACAAGGAACCGCATAACAGGTTTAATTGTTACATAAACCCAAGATATTGCAGAGAACGAGGCGGTGTCCAGTATTTATAACAAAAAAAAGAGATTCTTTTATATTAGAATCTCTTTTCTTGTTTTAGTAAGAAAATTATACAGCAGCCATTTTGTTTTGAAGAATTTGTGCAGATTCTTCATAACCTGCTCTGCCCATCAATGCGTATGTGTAATTTTTAGCTTGTTCAACACCCGGTTGGTTAAATGTGTTGATGTTATAAAGTTCGCCTGCGATTGCTGTTTGAACTTCCAACATATAAAGTAGTTGAGCAACGTTGTAACCGTCAACCTTATCCAAAGTGATTGTAATAGTAGGTCTGTTATAATCAGACAGGGCAACTCTTGTTGAATCAGCTTCCGCATTAATCAATTGGTTAATTGATTTTCCGCCCAAATATCCAATGCCTGTGTATTCAAAGATTTTTGGAATTTCTAAATTGTTGTCAAATTCGCCAACTCTGATAAAGTTAATAACTTTGTCATTTGGACCTTCGTTGTAAAGTTGAATTTGAGAGTGCTGATCTGTTGCACCAAGAGCTTTGATAGGTGTAGGTCCGATATGAACATCTTTTCCGTCTTTATCTTTGTTTTTGCCCAAAGATTCAGCCCAAAGTTGAACATACCAATCTGATACATATTTCAATCTGCTTGAATACGGCATCATAACTGATAAATTTTTGCCTTTTTTAGTATCCATCAAATAGTGAATTAAAGCATTTTGTGCTGCTATGTTTTGGTTGATATCAGTGTTTTTTAATGCCAAATCCATATCTTTGATACCGTTGATAATTTCATCAATATCAAGACCAACAAGAGCAAATGGTAACAAACCTACAGCAGAGAATACTGAAAATCTTCCGCCAACATCATCAGGTACTACAAATGTTTTGTAGCCTTCTTGTTCTGAAATTTGTCTTAGGATACCTGTTTTCTTGTCTGTTGTTGCGACTATATTTTTTCTGTAATCAGAACCAAGTTCTTTTTCCAACAAGTCTTTTACAATCATAAATTGTGACATAGTTTCAGCTGTAGAACCTGATTTTGTAATTACATTAACTAATGTCTTTTTAAGATCCAATATGCTCAATAAGCCTGTAATTGAATCCGGATCGATGTTATCTAAGAAGAAAATTCTTGGAGCTCCGTTTCTTTGTTCCGGAGTTAAAAGGTTCCAATATGGTTTTAAAAGTGCTTCTGTAACAGCAATTCCGCCCAAAGCAGATCCGCCGATACCAAGAACCAAAATGTTTTCAAATTTACCTTTAACTTGTGATGCAAATTCTTTTACATACCAAATAGTTTCCTCATTATAGCCGAGGTTCATCCATTGAAGCCATTGTTCCGGTTTATCTTTTCTCTTGTTTAAGTCTGAAATAATTTTTGCGATTGTTTCTTTGTAGTTTGCAAATTCTTTTTGAATATCCAAACCGTTTTCTTTACCGATAACCATTGCATCAGTGTTTTTGTAATTTAATTTAATCATGTTTTACCTCGTTTATTAATAAGTACACATTATACACTTATTATATGTAGTCAATGTTTAAAAACAAGAGTCTGTATGTTTTTTTAATAATTGTTAATGATTAACCTAATTGCAATAAATTGTGATTTTTTGTATAATCAAACTATGCAAAATGTTCAAAAATATTATAGGCAATCTGCTACATATAAAATATTTTCTGAAATAGCCGATAGTTTGATATTATTTTTATCCAATTTGGGAAATATAACATTGTCCGGATTAAAGGTGTTAAAATATATATTAAAAGGCGAAGTGGATTTTAAAGAGCTTATTGAACAATGTAATCGTTTCGGTGTGTCATCATTACCGATAACTTTGTCTATTGTCGGAATGACATCTGTCATTGTTGCATCTCAAGTTGCTTTGGAAATGGTAAAACAAGGAGGAAGCGGCTTGGTCGGACTTTTGATGACAATGTTAATTGTCAGAGAAGTCGGAGTTATTATGTCGGGGTTTGCTATCATATATATGATAGGTTCCTCTCTGGCATCTGAAATTGCGACGATGCGGGTTACAGAACAAATTGATGCTATTTCGGTTTTAAAAGTTGATCCTATTAGATATTTGTTTGTTCCGAGAGTATTATCCGGACTGATTATGATGCCGCCTGTTGTTGCAGTTGCATCTGTTGTTGGTGTTTTAGCAGGTGCGGTTACTTCTCATTTGGCATCAGGACTTAGTTACAGAGCGTTCTTTGATTCGGCATGGCTCGGAATTTATATGAAAGATTTGGGTGTATGCATGTTGAAAGCCGCTACTTTTGGTGCTGTAATTGCTCATATAAGTTGCGGTTGCGGATATAATGCAAAAGGCGGAGCAAAAGGAGTAGGTATTGCAACTACAAAGGCTGTTGTTTGGTCATTTATTTCAATCGTAGTTTTGGATATGTTCTTTGCAATAGCATTTTTCTTTTAGAACCAGCAAAACTGCCTAGACATAATTGGGGACTGGCAGAGAAGTTTAATATCTTCTATAATAGATTAATTATAGGAGAAATATAAATGGCAAATTTAAAAGAAAAAATTCTGCAATCATTGAGAAGTACAAAACAAGTCGAAACTACGCTAAATACAATTGCAAAGTCACAAGAAAATTTATTAAAAAACTATTCTAATCCTGTTTTTAATAAGAGGGATAAGAATAAGATTTTAAAGAGTTATTCCAATTTGCAAGATGTTGGTAAATCATTGTATAGATACAATACATTACAAGAACATAATTATTTAAATGATGCTAAAGAAGAAAAAGGAAATATTGAAAGTAAAGTATTAAAAGGTGGCGTAAGCTATAATAAATATGTTTGGCATTCCGAAAATGGTGAACATACTTGTGATGTTTGTGCCGATTTAGATGGTCAAGAATTTGACTATTATGATGAAGTTCCGGAAAGACCTCACCCTAATTGCAAATGTTATGTTGAAATTGTTGAATATGATGATGAAAATTCAATTCCTGAAACAAATGAGAGTGAAGAACCATGTGATGTTCTTGAACAAATTGATGAATTGATAATTAAAATGGAAAACACAAAAGGTGAAATAGATACTTTGGTAGAAGATTTAAAGTTTGATATACAAGATTATGAAAATGATTTGGAACGAGTAGAAAAACTTATACAAGATAATAATACTGCATTAGAAATTTTAGGTGAAGATTATGGTAAACATTTACCAGATTGTGAAAATAATATAGATATAGAATATGAACAGGCAAATAATCAAAATATAACTTTAAAAGAAATATTAAAAGATATTAAAAGATTACTAGAAATGGGAAAAGAAGGCATTGGTACTTTAATAATTTTTGGGGCAAATTTTATTGCACTTTTAATTCGTGCGTATATTTTAAAACAATATGAAATGGATAAGTATTATCATTCTAAAGCAAATTGCGAAGCAGTACAAGCTTTTGGAGAATTAGGAGAAGAAGCCGCCACTTTACTCAGCGATACTAAAGAAAAATTTGATCAATGGGAAGATGTATATGCAAAATCACACAAAGTTACAATAGAAGAAGCGATTGCAGATTCAGAAAGGGATCAAGTTGCCAACAGATTAGGCCGCGAGAGGGGCCGTAAATATCCAAATTGCAAATGCTATGAACTTATGAGTGATTTAAAACCTAAACATAGAAAATAGTAAAATCATAATAGTGGATTGCTTATCGCAATAAAAAGTACATATAGTATAATAGACAATATTATTATTAATGAGAAATCTGCAAGTATAATTATCCAATCTTTTTTTGTTTTATTTTTTGAAAATATTTTGATTAAAAATATAATTATGTTTTCAACTATACTTATTGGTATAAAAAGAATTGTAATAAGAACAGATGTGCCAAGTAACATTTCAAAAAATACATTATTTTCGTATAAGAGAATCATTGCAATTAATAAAAATGATACAACTAACAAAATAAGTATAACTATTGTTGATATAAAAAAACATTTGTCTACTCTATTAAACATATAAGTATTATAGCATCAATTTATGCTTATTGCCTGATTATAAAAAATAGTATAATATAAGCTTATGAGCGAAAATATTGTAAAAATAGTTCAAATACTTACTTATGTAATTTTGGCAATATTATTTTTTGTTAATTTCGCAATATTAGGATTTCACGGTTCAATTATTGCTCTAACATCAATTATTACAGAAAATTTTGATGTGCAAATATTCATATTTTTGCTTTCAATACTTATATTATTGGGAAGTTTTATTTATGTATTTTGGGCAAAATCATTAAATAAATTCAAAATGCCATTGCTACTGATTTTACTAATCCTACAAGTAATATTCTTTAAATTTTCATTTTACATACCAACTGTTGATAAAGTCGTAGGAATACAAAGATGCATTGATATTGGTGAAGTTTGGGATGATACGACGAATATGTGTATAAAACAAAAATAGATGTATATAAAGATGTATTTAATAAATATTAAATTAAAGAGTTATAGTTGCTAACCATAATACCAAATAAATATACCCAAAACATAGAATAGTAATTAGGTTAAATAAAATTATAAACCAATCTTTTTTACATTTATTTTTTGTAAAAAGTTTTATAATAAACGTAATAATCAGTGAAATGAATAATATTGGAACAATAAAAATATAATTTATACCGACACATACGAATATAATTTCAAATAAAAATTAAATATTATGTCCTACAAGTGTAAAAATAAATATAACAGGAAATATTATGCCAAAAATTAGCATAACTGTGGTTATAAAAAACATTTATCGACTCTATTAAACATATGTAAATTATATTATTAAAAATATTTGTATATTTAACATTATTAACTTTTTAGTCAGTGAGGCAATATCTGTCCCGTCAAATTTTGATATATGATATTATTTTGCGGTACGTATGTAAAATCTGCTATGATTTTTTACCATTTTTAATATTTCAAAAATTAAAATCTCGTGGTATAATTATTTTACAGAGGATTTTAAATGAGTATTGAAGTTAAAAATTTAGTAAAAGCATTTGATGACAGACGTGTTATTGACGACGTATCATTTAAGGTTGAGGATGGTGAAACACTTGCTGTTGTCGGGTTTTCCGGTTCGGGAAAATCTACTATACTAAAATTGATTTGTGGTTTATTGAAGCAGGACAGCGGTGATATTATTACTTCAAACGGTGAAATTGCAATGGTATTTCAGTACTCTGCTTTGTTTGATTCTTTGAATGTCGCTGACAATATCTCTTTTGCACTTCACGAAAGAAAAGAACTCAGAAAAAAATATACCGAAAAACAGATACGTAATATTGTTGCTGAAAAATTAGAACTTGTAGGTTTGAAAGGTATTGAAAATAAGTTTCCGTCAGAATTGTCAGGCGGTATGCAAAAACGTGTAAGTTTTGCCCGTGCTATTGTGACAGAACCTAATATTATTCTTTATGATGAACCGACAGCAGGGTTAGATCCTATATCTTCTACGCTTATAGAAGATTATATTGTAAGATTGAAAGAAGAAACACATGCGGCATCTGTTGTCGTCACTCACCAAATGTCAACAATAACAAGAACTGCAAATCGTGTTATTATGTTGTATAACGGTAAAATTGTTTTTGAAGGTACTCCGGATGAGATGCTTCAGATGACAAACGAATATACCCGACAGTTTGTTACGGCGTCTTTGGAAGGCCCGATGAAGATGGGTGCTTAAATTTAAAAATTATTGAAAGGCTGAAGTATGAATATTGAAAAATTGTTTAACGAACAGGTTATGACTCTTGATACATACATAATGTTTAAATTGAAAGAGCAGACAGCGCAGTTAAAAGATGAATTAACTGCAAAAGGCAGAGCTCCGATTTCTCTTTCTATGGGTGCTCCGACGGCTAAACCTCCAAAAGCTCTCTTGGACAGATTAAAAGAAATTCTTGATGAAGACGGTATCCATCTTTATTCAGTTCCGAAAGGTGAACCGTATTTCAGAAAAGCAATTGCTACAAGAATGAAAAATCGTTTCGGAGTTGAACTTGATCCTGATACTGAAATCTTTTCTCTTTTGGGGTCAAAAGAAGGTATTGCAAATTTGGTCAGATTTATTACAACTCCAAAGAGTGAAGAATTAGAAAAAGATGTAATAATGGTTCCGGATCCTTGTTACGCTTCATATTTTCAGTTTGCAAAATGCTCTGGTGCAAAGGCTTATCCGATGCCTTTGACAAAAGAAAATGATTACAAACCTGATGTGGAAGAAGTTTATAACCAAATTTTAAAAGACGGATATAAAGCTGAAAATATTAAAGCTTTATTTATAAATTTCCCGAATAATCCTTTGGGTGTTTCTACAACAAAAGAATATGTTAAATCTATTATAGATTTTTGCAAGAAGCATGAAATTTTGCTGGTTTCTGATGCCGCATATTGCGATTTGTATTTTGCTGAAGATGAAAAACCTTTCAGCATATTTGAAATCGAAGGCGCAAAAGATGTTGGTATTGAATTTTTCAGTCTTTCAAAACCTTATGCTGTTACAGGCTGGCGTTTAGGCTGGGTTTGCGGAAACAAAGATGTAATTCAACGTTTTGGCAAAGCAAAATCAACTCTTGATAACGGTATATTTAAAGCGCTTCAAAAAGCTTGCGGAGAAATTATGAACAGCCCTGAGGGTGATAAATATATTGAAGAAGGAAATAAAGGTTACGCAAGAAAACAAGCTATTATGGTAAAAGGGTTTAAAGAATTGGGCTGGCCGATGGATAATGTTCCGCATACAACATTTTATTTGTGGCTTCCGATACCGAGAAAATTTAAAACATCATTTGAATTTTGTCAGGAGGCTCTCAGAAAATCGGGCGTTGTGTTAGTTCCGGGCACTGCTTTTGGTGATTGCGGTGAGGGATTTTTCAGACTTTCGTACGTATGTTCTGACGAACAGCTGCAAGAAGTAATTGACCGATTTAAAGCTGACGGATTTTATTATTAAACAAAAGGGGTTCATTTAAGAACCTCTTTTTTATTCGTATCTGAGCGCATCTATCGGATTTAGGAGTGATGCTTTGTATGCAGGATAAAATCCGAAAATAATACCGACAAGTCCCGAAAATGAAAATGATATTAAAATAGGCATAATCGTAAATACTACAGGTCTGCCTGATACTGCTCCAAAAATCAGGGCAATCAATATTCCTGTTATTACTCCTATAAGCCCGCCAACAAGCGATAATACCAAAGCTTCAACTAAAAATTGGAGCCTTATATCCTGTGCCCTTGCTCCTATTGCCATTCTTATACCAATTTCTTTTGTTCTTTCGGTTACTGATACAAGCATAATATTCATTACACCTATACCGCCAACCAAAAGTGATATTGCTGCTACAAAAATTAAAAATACTGTGATAGAACGAACGTTTGCCTTTAATGTTTCCTGAAATTCCGCATTATTTCTTATTTCAAAATCATTTTCCTGTGATTTGCCAAGTTTGTGTCTGGAGCGTAAAACTTCTACTATATCTTGTTCTGCAAGGGAACTGTCTTCTACGGATGCAGCTTTGACGAGTATTTGATTTACAGAGCCTGGAAAGTCTGTTCCGAAAATCTTTCTCTGAGCGGTTGTTAAAGGAATTAATATCAAATCATCCTGATCAAACGGACCAGATTGACCTTTGGATTTTAAAATTCCTATAACCTTAAACGGCACATTACCGATTCTTATTGTTTTTCCTGTTGCATCAATATCGCCAAATAGTTCTGTTTCGACAGTAGCGCCTATTATGGCGACTTTTGCTGCGTTTCTGTCATCCTCAGGTGTGAAAGATTTTCCTGTTTCTACCTCATAATTTTTTACATACAAATATGGGTTTGTAACTCCATAAATTGTTGTTTGCCAGTTTTGGTTTCCGTACATAACTTGTTTTGAGGAACTCATCAATGGTGCGACAGCTTCAACTCCTCTTGCGTTTTTCTTTATTGCTTCGGAATCTTTTACGCTCAATGTCGGTTTTGAGCCCATGCCCATTGATACTCCGCCGGTCTTTGCAGAAGAAGAACGGACAGTTAGCAGATTTGAACCCATTGATTCCATATTTTCCTGAACCTGCTTGTTTGTACCTCCGCCTATTGCAAGCATTGCAATTACAGATGCAACACCTATGATGATACCAAGTGATGTCAATGCCGAGCGCATTTTGTTTACTTTTAGTGAATTAAGAGCTATTTTTAGTGTTGATTTAAAATCTATCATTATTTAACCTTAATCTTTTACGAGATTTTTCTGTTTATGTCATTCTGAGCGCCGTGAAGAATCTCAAAACTTATCAGCTTCAGAATAGATATTTATTTTAGGTTTCTCTGTTTCTGGTTTTTAACCATTCTTCTTTTGGCATATCCGATACAATTTTGCCGTCTTTAAATTTGATTATTCTCTTTGTATATTGAGCAATGTCAGGTTCATGAGTAACAAGTACAACAGTTTTTCCGTATTTTTCGTTTAATTCTACAAAAAATTCCATAACATCAATACTTGTTTTGGTGTCTAAGTTTCCTGTGGGTTCATCGGCAAGTATAAGCGGAGCGTCATTTACTATTGCTCTTGCGATAGCTACTCTTTGTTGTTGTCCTCCTGACATTTGGGATGGCATGTTTGATTCTTTATTTTCAAGTCCCACTATTTTTAAAGCTTTTCTGGCTCTTTCATATCTTTCATACTCAGGAATGCCTTTGTATATCATAGGCATAGCGACATTATCAATTGCAGAAGTCCTTGATATAAGATTAAAACCTTGAAATACAAAGCCGATTTTGTTATTTCTGATGTCTGAAAGTTGTTCTGAACTCAGTGAAAACACATCAATTCCGTCAAGATGATATTCGCCCGATGTAGGTTTATCAAGTGTACCAAGCATGTTCATACAGGTGGATTTTCCGGAACCCGATGTCCCCATTATTGCTACAAATTCACCTTTTTCAATGGAAAAAGAAACATTATTTAGTGCGTAGAATTGTTCTTCACCCATTTGATAAATTTTTACGGCATTTTTAACATCTATAAGAGTCATATTGTTATAACCTCGGTACACGATTTCTGCTGTTGTAATTTCCTTTTTTCTTGGTATCATGTGCGCTTAATATAACTTTTGTTCCTGCGCTCAATTCATTTGAAATAATTTCTGTTACATTATCATCACTTGCACCGGTTTCAATATCAATGCGTTTTGGTTTCCCTTTTTCAAGAATCCATACCCCTTGTTTTTGATATTTTGGACCGTTAATATCCGGTGTAAATTTTAGTGCGATATTCGGTGCGCAGAGAACGTCTTCGCTTTTACTTGTTATAATTGAAACATTTGCTGTCATTCCCGGTTTTAATTTTAAATCCTCATTATCCACATCAACAATAACGGTGTATGTTACAACATTTGAAACTGTTGTTGGTGATAGTCTAACTTGTGTAACTTTTCCGGCAAAATTACTGTCAGGATATCCGTCAAGCGTGTATGTGACATCTTGTCCTTCTTTAACTTTTCCGATATCGGCTTCTGAAACGCTCACTTCAATCTGCATTTTTGTCAAATCTTGAGCGATTGTGAATAATTCAGGAGCTTGAAAACTTGCAGCGACCGGTTGACCTAAATCTATTTTTCTGGAAATTACCGTCCCATCTACAGGTGCAATGATTTTTGTATAACCCAAATTCGTTTGAGCTGTTTGTAATGAAGCTTGATACTGGCTAATTTGTGCACGAGCCGCATTGATTTGTGCCAAATCGGACATATATGTGCTGTATTTTTGGTCAAGTTCGCTTTTAGCAACAAAATTTCTGTTATACAAATTTTTATATCTTTGATATTGTTTTGCATCAAAGTCCGCAATAGCTTGAAGTTTAGCAAGATTTGCCTGAGCGTTAATTATTTGTGCCTGATTTTGTTGGACTTGAGCTTCAAAATTTGCAGGGTCAATTTGCGCTAACAACTGTCCTTTTTTTACTTCCGAATTGTAATCAACATATATGGCTTTAATCAAACCGGAAACAGTTGAACCGACTGATACTGTGTTAACGGGGTTTATAGTTCCAGAGGCATCAACATATTGTGTAATAGTGCAGTTTGTCAAAGGTTTTGTTACATATTTAACCTTTTGTTTTGTAAATATGCCGTACCCTGCAATGATTGCAATTAGCAGTGCTAATATTGTAAAAACATATCTTTTCTTAATGCTTTTTAGATTTTTTATCATTTTTATTATCCTCAATAGATGTTGTTATGCTTTGCGGTAGCGCAATAGCTTTTTCAAGATTTGCTCTTGCTACGTTATAATTGTGCACAGCCTGAACATAGTTGACTTGTGCATTGTTGTATTTGACCTTTGCATCTTGCAATTCAATATAATCACCTAGTCCGACTTCATATCTGCCGTCTGCAAGTTCAAAATTTTCCAGTGTTTCTTTGACTTTTACGGCAAGAAGCGGAATTTGTTTTTCGTATTGAACCATGTTGACAAATAAATTTTGAACTTGAAAATAGATATCTTGTTTTGACATTTCAATCTCATTTTGAGCAATTTCAACCTGTAGTTTTGCGTTATCAATTTTATGCTTTTCTGCTTTGGCGTTTACTGAACCTGTAAGGTTAATGCCGGCATTAAAAGAATTTGTATTGTATTGGTTTCGAAAACCATACCCCGCTTTTGCTGAAATTTCCGGAAGGTATTCTCGTTTTGTGTATTTTAGAGATTCTTTCATCGCTTTTAAAGTTGCATCGTATGCTTTTAGATCCGGTCTGTTTTTATAAGCGATTTTTACGGCTTCCTCAAATTTATATGGGAATTGTTCAAATTCAAAATTTTCTAATATATTAACTTTCTCAACCTGTGATGTTAAAAAAGCATTATCAATATCTTTCGGGGTAGCACTTAAGTCTTTTACTTCATCAATTTTTTCCAAACTAACCGGTGCAAATTTATGTTCAAGGTTAAATGTTTTTGTATTTTCAATCTCATATTCAGGCGCGAATGCAACATACATTGAATTATTTAAAAGAACAATAGCATTTTCATAGAGTTTTTGTGAATTTACCAATGTTATTTTTGAATCGCTGAGGTTTACTTCCGCATTAACAAGGTCTATTTTAGATTTAATTCCTTCATCAAAGTATGCTTTTGTTCTCTGGTAATTTCTTTCGTTAATTTGTACATTTGCTTTGTTAATGTCAACTGTGGCTTTTGCCGCCAAAACACCGTAATAATTGGTTTTAACCGCAAAAATAGTTTCTAATACAATATTTTCAAAATTGTATAGTGATGCAATTCTGTTAAAATTTTGCATTCTGATGTTTGCATTTGTCTTTCCAAAATTCCATATTAATTGGCTAATATTAGCTTCGGCATTATAAATATCAGTATTGGTTGAATTTCTGTCTGTGTATGTGCCTGTAAAATTATATCCGGTACCGACACCTAAGGTTGGAAAATATCCCGCTTTTGCCACGCCCAAATTACCTTTAGAAATTCCATAATTAAATCTGGCTTTTTTAATTTTTGGGCTGTTTTGGAGTGCAATTCTTACGCAGTCATCAATATTCAAAACAGCATGTTTTTCAATACTCATCTGCTCAACCGCACTGACTGATAAAACAGAGAAGCATAAAAAAAATACTAAAAATAACAGTTTATTTTTCAAACAAATTCCTCTTTTATTTATACAACGATTTTATAAATAAATATGTTCACCATTATTATAAATAAAAATTTACATTTAGGCAATTTTTATTTGCCCAAATACTTTTAAATAATATAGGGTTGGTGTTATGAAAATTGTTTCTTTTATAAACAAATATTGTCCTTATATATTTAAACAGACACAAGCTACTGTTTCTAAACCTTTATTTTGCCAAGAATATGTACGCAATTTACATTTGCCACAATTAAAAACACGGACTTCAGTCTCTATGCATGAAAGCTTAAATTCTATAAATCATTTTTTTATAACAGGAGCTAATCCTCAATATATTAATATGCCCAGTAGCCTTTTAAATAACGTAACTCCTCGCAATTTAATAGCTGCAGCATCAAAAGAATTTAGAACATTAAAACCCACAGAGAAAGCTTATACTGTTTATAGGTGCATAGGTAAAAAGCCCGAATTTTTCCAAGAATACCAACTATATCAAAAAACGCTTAACACAAAAATTGGGGATAAGATATGCATGAGAGAATATGCATACGCAACATCAGATATTAACTACGCAAAGAGATACCTACCAAATAATGAAGGCATAATTTATGAAATGGAAATACCTGCAAATTCTGAAAGGATTTCGAGAATTGGAAATATTGGCGGCAATGATGAATTCGTTTTTGACAGAAGTTCCTTTTGGGAATGCACTGGTATAAAAATAATAAAAGACCAAAACAATGATTATAAAATTATAAAACTTAGAAAGATAAACAAATTTTTGGACTCCATAATTTAATCTTTCAGTGTCCAAAAATCTCTTTGTAACATTACCATAAAAGGTATTAATTCCAGTCTGCCGACAAGCATATTAATAATATATATTATTTTTGAAGCATCTGTCAGGCTGTCATAATTTCCCATTGGGCCTGTAGATACAGCAACTCCCGGCCCGATATTTCCCAAAGATGAAATTGCACCGGTTAATCCAACAGCACTATTATGTTCTAAAATCGAAATTAATATTGCAGTTATTCCAAAAATAAAGAAATAGAAAAATACAAATACGACAATTTGTCTTGCAGTTTCTGTCGGAACTGTTTTGTTGTCAATTTTTATATTAACAATTGCATTCGGGTGCAATATTTTTAAAATTTCGCTTTTCATTGATTTGAATACTACAAGCCATCTTGCAAGTTTTATTCCGCCACCTGCTGAACTTGCGCAAGCACCCATAAACATTACAATGAATAGTAGTAATTTGGATGTGTAATTCCATTTTTCAAAATCAAGGCTTGCAAAACCCGATGATGTTGTGATGCTTATAACCTGAAACAGAGAATTTCTGATATTATCCGCAATGTTTGTATGGTGATTTAAATATAAAGATACTGATATAAAAGCACTCATTACTAAAACCAGATATAAATATGCTCTGAATTCTTCATTTTTAAAAAAATGCAACGGGTTTTTTTGTCTGATTGCTATATATTGAAGGTTAAAACTTATACCTGCAATAAACATAAATATCAGCACAATCCAAGTTATCGGAATAGAATTGTATCCCAATATGCTTTGTGCATGAGGTGAAAATCCTCCTGCTGATAGTGTTGAAAGTGAATTGCATATAGCGTCAAATTTTGGCATTCCTGCCCATATTAGAAGCAAAATTTCGATTACGGTAAGTCCAAAATATATTTTCCATAGTGAAGATGCTGTATTTCTGATTCTTGGTGTAAATTTATCTTCTGTCGGACCGGGTGCTTCTGCAAAAAACATTTGTCTTCCTGCAACCGCAAACTGAGGCAAAATAGCAATGAATAATACGATAATTCCTAAACCGCCCAACCATTGTGTTAATGCTCTCCAAAAGAAAAATGCGTGCGGGAAATTATAATTTGTAAGGATTGTTGCTCCGGTTGTGGTTATGCCGGATACAGCTTCAAACAGAGCGTTTATTGGGGTTATATCATAATACAGGTAAGGTATTGCCGATACAAAACTGAATATTACCCATCCGATTGCAACAATAAAAAGAGCTTCTGCCTTTTTTATATCATTAAGATTTTCAAGTTCTGATGTGTTAGGTGTTAATTTTCTTATACAATATCCCAGTCCTATTGATATTATAGCTGCTGTCAAAAACGGAATTATAGATGCTGTTTCTTTATAAAAAATAGCAACAGCAATTGGTGTAAGCAAAAACAGACCGCTGTACATCATCATTATTCCTATTGCATTTGCTATGTAATTTAAACGCATTTTAATTTACCTTAAAGAATTTCTTTATTTGTTCAGCATTTTCAGCTGTTGTAAATATAATCAAAATATCATCTTCATGGACTTCTGTATCACCTTTCGGAATTATGACTTTATTCCTTCGTTGAATAACTCCTATTATAGCTCTTGCAGGGAACTTGAAATCCATAATTTTTTTACCGTTAAAATCCGGTAAAACTGCAATTTCCAAAACCTCGCCCTGCCCTTGTTCTACAGTTGCAAGTATGTCAACGTCATTTTCCTGAAGGTCATTTTTTACTTCATTAAGAGCTGAATTTTTTGCGGAAATTGCAATATCAATACCGACTTTTTCAAAAAGAGGTATGTTTAAAACTTTTGAAACTCTTGAAATAACTCTTTTGGCTCCGAGCTGCTTTGCAAGTAATGAACATAATAAATTTCTTTCATCATTATTTGTAATACTTATTACGACGTCTTGAGAACCAATTTCTTCTTCATCAAGCAACTTCATATTTGTTCCGTCACCGTTTATAATAAGCGTGTTTGAAAGATTTTCTGCCAAAAATTCACATCGTTCGTGATTTTTTTCAATAATTTTTGTCTTTATTTTTAGTGTTTCTAATGATCTTGCAAGGATTCTGCCTACAGTTCCTCCGCCAATAATAGCAACATTTTTTACGGGGTTCTTATCTTGGAAAAAAGTACCTGCAAGTATGTCTAGTGAATGTATGTTTCCCATAAATATAAGTTTGTCACCGTCTAGAATTTCTGTATCTCCGTTAGGGATAAAGAGTTGTCTGTTCCTTGTTAAACCAACCATTAATGTATCTTGAGTAAAACCGCATTCTTTTACTTTTTTGCCGGTTATTGCAGGATTAGATTGAACTTTATATTCCAATAGTCTTGCTCTGCCGTCAGCAAAGTTTTCAACATCAAGCGCATGAGCTACCGTAACTATTCTGAAAATTTCTTGTGAAAGTAGTTCTTCCGGCCATATTATATAATCAATAAAGAAATTTTTTGAAAATTCGCTGTTTTTTTCAAAATTCAAAGTATTTTTGTACTCTTCTCTGTTTACAAAACAAATTGTTCTTACTCCTCCGTATTGTTTGGCGGACAAGCAGGCAACGATATTTGCCTCATCAGTACCTGTGCAGGCTATAAAAACATCTGAGTTTTTAATGTCGGCAAGGTTCAAGACTTCAATGTTTGAAGCGTTTCCGGCTACAAAACTAATATCGAGATTATTTAATTCTTTTGCGCGATTTTCTTCTTTGTCAATTATAGTTATATCGTGGTCTTCGAAAAATTCTGTTGCCAATAGACAACCGATTTCGGTAGCTCCAAAAATTACAATTTTCATAATTCGGATTATATATTAATTTATAAAAATTTACAAGTTTGTGTAATTTTAGCAATTTTTTATATTTACTGTCTTATATTTATGTATGTTAGGTCAGATAAAATTCGAAAATTATGAAAAATGTTATCCAAAGCGTTTGAAAAGATTTTTTCAGACTAACATTAATTATTTTTATTACGACAAATACATTCCTAAAATGGACAGAGCTGTTGTTGGCAATATCCCGAAAGAAATAATTAATTTATTTACTGATAACAAGCCAGAAAAGATAAAGAGTTTTCAAGAAGCATTAGCAGATATAGCTGTATATATTCGTAAAAACCGCCATTTTATGGATAAAGAAAAATTTGACCTGTTTCATTTTGAAATGCTGGATCAAAAAAAAGTAAAAGAGTTAGACAAAAAAGCTACATCAAGATTTAACCAAAAAATCAAAAGATTGTTGCCAAAGGGTGTTCAGGCAGAATTGAGCTTTGCAAATAATGGCGGATTTGCGAATGTTTATAAATTTTCGCTAAAAAGAAAAAGCGGCAAAAAACTTATGCACGATAAAGCTTTAAAAGTATTCTATAATATAGAAGAACCTTTATTGATTAATAAACCGTATCATAATAATTATGCAGAAGCAAATTTTTGGATTTTTCTTAAAAAATGGGCAGGACATAGTTTGGATAATACTCAATTTACACAACATTATATTTCCGATATGAAAAACGGATACTATATGACTGAATTTATTGATGAATATATACCTAAAACTACGAAGAAACTGTCTTTAAAAAAACTTTTAGGAATTGTATTTGATGATGTGTTAAATAATAAGCCAATAAATGGGAAGTTGTACGATGGGGGCGGATTTAAGAAAATTTCGACTTTTATCGACGATAACGTAGTGCGGAAAAATTACAAAAAGATAATTAACCGAAATACAGAAAACGAGCGCCGTCAGGTTATTGCAAATTTGGAAAAACTTGCAGAAAATCCGAAAACTCCGTTCAAAAATAAAATTCTAAAAGCTGTTCAGATATACAAAATTCAGCAAGAAAAGCAGTTCGAAAAACAAAAAAATTCAAACAAAGGATTTATTGAATCCGTAGTAGGCTTTTTCCAAAACATTCAAATAAGGCTCATAGATTATTTTGGAGAAAAAGGTCTGTAGAAAGTATTTAAATAAATTATTTTAAAAGCAACAAAAATAATATTAAAACGTAATTTAATATTTGGAGTGCAATAATTGCAATAATTGGTGAGAAATCTATTCCGTTAAAAGGCGGTACGATTTTTTTGAATATATCCAAATATAAATCGGTTGCATCTCTCAGGCCCTGAAACGGTTGCTTATACCAATCTATTGTCGGTATAAAACTCAACAAGCATCTGACCAATATTAGCCAAAAATATATCTGAAATAAGTTATTTACAACAAAAATTAAATTATCTATCATATTTTTTTCTTTGAGATTCTTCGGCTTAAACACCATTCTGAAAGCAGTGAAGAATCCCATTAAGTCTGCCTCAGAATAAAAGTTTATAACTGTGAATTTTTCTTAGTGTTTTTGCATTCGCAATTATCTCTTGAAGTCGGAATGTTTTCTATCATTTTAAATAGAAGATTTTTTAAGTTTGCAACATTAGAATTAAATACTTCAATAACTTCGTGATGAGATACAGGAGGAACATCCCCAACAAGTCCTGCATCGTAATCTGTGATTAAAGATATATTTAAAGGACACATATCCATTTCCTTGACAAGGTATGCTTCAGGAAAAGCTGTCATATTGATAACTTCCCAACCCTGATTTGTGAAAAATTTAGATTCTGATTTAGTTGAAAATCTTGGGCCGTTGATTACTACAACTGTTCCTGTTTCATGAACATTAATTCCTAAATCTTTAGCAGTTTTAATCGCTAAAGATCTTAATTCAGGACAATATGTTTCCGCTGCAGATGGGTGTGTGACGACAGGGCCTTCAAAGAATGTTGATTTTCTTCCGTCAGTCCAGTCAACAAACTGGTCGCAAATTACAAAATCACCGGGTTTTACGTGTTTTTGCAAACTTCCTGCAGCACAAGGTGAAATAACTCTTTCGCAGCCAACATGTTTCATTGCCCAAACATTAGCTCTGTAGTTTATCAGATGAGGTAATATGGTATGATTTCTGCCATGTCTTGGCATAAATGCAACTTTATGGCTTCCTATCTGACCTATAAATAGATTTTCACTTGGCATTCCGTATGGAGTTTCAACCTTTACTTCTTCTATATTATCTAAAAACTTATAAAATCCTGAGCCTCCAAATACGCCAATATCAGCCAATTTTTTATTTTCCATAAATATATCCTCTCTGCTTTTCTTGTTATAACTTATATTAACATAAAAATAAAATTTTCAAGAGTGTGCAAATTAAGAATATAATTGAGTGTAAGGCGAACACTTGATTTTTTTATATTTTTGTTTTATTATATAAACATAATCATCTTTAAAAGTTTTTGATCGTAGTCGAAGAAACGGATCGTTAGGGAATTTTTAAGGATTTCAATTTACAATAAGAGGATTACATTTTGAAAAAACTATTACTAATTTTTGCGCTATTGTATACTATATCCGCAAATATGCCTGTTCAGGCTGCTGATGTAAATGCAGTAAAAGCAACGATAGTAAAGCATGCTATCTCTATGGGAGTGGATCCTGCGATTGCATTAAGTATTGCAAGAACAGAATCCGGATTCAGACATGAAGCAAGAAGTTCACACGGAGCAGTCGGAGTATTTCAATTAATGCCTTCTACCGCAAGAAGAATGGGGTTAAATCCGTATTCTTTGAATGACAATATTAAAGGCGGCATAATGTACTATAAAAAAATGTACAATATGTTTGGCTCGGTAGAATTGGCGTTAGCTGCCTACAATGCAGGCCCGGGAAATGTTAAAAGGTATAATAATACAATACCTCCATATTCAGAAACAAGAAATTTTGTAAGAAAAATTACTGCAGATGTAAAAAGACAAAAAGCTACACCTGATCCGATAGTTGCAAAGGTTAAATCCGGTGCTTATTCAGCACAAGCTCCAAAATCTGCAATTCCGAAAACAAGAGCTGAGTTAAAAATGGCTCCGGCAGGTCAGATTGTTAGCGTATCTGATATAGAAACAGAGGTAATGGAAGAAAAACCAATTGAATTAAAACTTGAAACATTAACTGTCGCTATTTAATTGGTTGGGTTTAGAAGATTAGATAAATAGAAGACTAGAGGATTAGCTATTTACGTTAAAGAGCTAACCCTCTATTTTTGTATACTTTTGATTATCAAAGATGACTAGAATCTTAGCAGATTAGATGATTAGCTATTTACGTTAAAAGGCTAATCATCTACACATCTACACATCTATTCATCTATTAAATGCTTTAAAAAATTCTTTTAAAACTTCATGTCCTTTTAACATTGATTTGTAGTCAAGGTATTCATCACGTGTGTGCATATTACATACTGTTGCAAGTCCTACCAAATACGGAATAAATTTTTCACCTTTTGAATTTGTTTGATTTGCATAAATATGGGTTTCTGCCGCTGCGTGAAATGATGTAATATCAGGTTTTACGCCGGCTTTTTTTGCTGCTGCTTCAAAAAGTATCGGAATATATTCATCATCAACTTTTTCAAATGGCGGAACATGTTCTTTAAAACTGATTGAAATGTCAGCCAAATCGGCAACTTCTTTTTGAAAATCTTCTACAGTTTTAGTCATTATTGATTTCAATTCATCCTCTTTTTTGCGGTTTGAACTTCTAATTGAATAACTTACAGCAGCATCAGGATTTATAATATTTGTAACCTCAATTTTTCCTGCATCAATTCCGCCCAAATTGCATGAGGTTACGACCATTCCGTCTTCTTCGTAAAAAACACCTTGCGGAAGTTTAGCAATCAGGTTTGCAATAAGCTTTGCTGCATTTGCTCTTGTTTTGTCTCCGATATCAATACCTGAATGTCCGCCTTTATGACTGTGAACTTCTATTTTTACCATAGTGTAGCCGGCTCCGGAAACTTCCAATTGACCTAGTGTATCGCTGTCACAAACCAGAAGATATTTAGATTTAATGCTTTTGAAATCAACATGTTTAACTCCTGACATTCCGGATTCTTCATCTTTTGTAAATACGCATTCCAAACCGCCATGAGCAATATCGGAATTTGCAACTTCTTTTGCCAATAAAAGTGCATTTGCAACTCCTGCTTTGTCGTCTCCGCCAAGAGTTCTGCCTTCTGCGTGAATGTTTCCGCAATCATCCAAATATGTTTTTACAGGGCTATCATCACCTATTACATCCATATGAGAAGATAACAGTAAGGATTCTTTACCCTCTGCTGTTGCAGGAATTTCTATTCTTACATTGCCGTAGTCATCGAGTCTGCATGGAATATTATTTTTATCACAGTAACCTTTTATCCAATTTGCAACGTTTTCTTCTTTCATCGAAGGTGACGGAATTTCCGCCAAAGTGCAAAATAAATCTACCAATTCATGCTCTTTTCTTACTTCTTCTATAGACATATAATCTCTCCTTTTTATAAAAATATTATATTAATAAATTTAATTTATATCAACAATACTGACACCATCGCCGCCTTCGGAATCTTCACCGACTCTGAATTTTGCAACGTAAGGTGATGTTTTTAAAAAATCTCTAACTGCGGATTTTAGTGCACCTGTTCCGTGTCCGTGAATAATTGTCACGCAGGCAAGATTTGCAAGACTTGCTTTATCCAAATATGCTTCAAGACTGTCTAAGGCTTCTTCAACCTTATAGCCTCTCAAATCCAATGTGCTTGCAACATTAATTTTTCTAAGTTCGAAATGTTCAAAAGAATTTGGCTTATATACGTTTTCTTTTCTTTCATAAGCAGAATCATAGGGCGCAAGTTTTTTTGTTTTAATTTTTGTTTTTATGTTTCCCATCTGAACTAAAACGTAATCATTTTTGTCAGGCTGTGTCAGCAAAACAACAGGCTGATTGAGTTCTTTCAATATTAATTTGTCGTTAACTTTAACATTAGACCAATCTATCGGTGCATACTTTTGTTTTTCATCAAACTCTGATAATTTTTCTCTGAACTTTTGTTCTGTTTGTGCAAGTCTTGCATAGGAGCGTCGTGCAATTTTTTCAGATTTCTCTCGCCTTAATTCATCTAAAATTTCTTTTATTTCAGCTTTTACGGAAAGTAATTCTCTGTCAAATTTGTCTTTTATATTTTTTACTGTTTTTTTCTTATCTTTTTTTACGGCTTCCAGATTTGATTCATACTCATCTTTTATATTTTGGGAAGTTTCTTTCAATTCTTCTGCTTCTTTAAGGTTCTTTGCAAGCTCTGCCTGAGTTTCCTGAAGCTTTTCAACTACAATCATTGACGGATCTTTTGATGAAACAACTATATCTTTTGCTTTTTGTGCCAATTCTCTATCAAGTCCTAAATTTGCGGCTATAGATATTGCATTACTGAGTCCCGGTATTCCTATCATCAGCTTATATGTAGGTTTTAATGTTTCTGTATTAAACTCAACGGATGCGTTTTTAAAATATGGGTTTGTGTACTCAAGTGCTTTTAATTCACCATAGTGTGTTGTAATTGTTGAAAGGACTTCTTTTTCAGCAAGTCTTTCCAAAATAACCCTTGCCAAAACCGCACCTTCAACCGGATCAGTTCCCGCACATATTTCATCAAGCAGAACAAACGTTTTTGAGTCGCTTTGGTTTAAAATATCAATGATATGAGTCATATGGGATGAAAATGTTGAAAGATTTTGCAAAATACTCTGATCATCACCAATATCTGCAAAAACCTTTTGAAAAGGATAAATTTTAGCACTTATGCAGGGTAAAAACAACCCTGATTTTGCCATAAGAATAAATAGTCCGATTGTTTTTATAGTAACGGTTTTTCCACCTGTATTTGATCCCGTTATCACAACCGACTTATAATCTTTTCCTATTTCAAAATCATTGGTGACAATATTTTCAACATTCAACAGAGGATGACGCATAGATGAAATTTCAATAATTTTTGAGGTTACAATTTCAGGTTCTGCCGCATGAAGCTTTACGGCATATCTGGCTTTTGCAAAATGAAAATCAATCTTTGCCAATATATCTTCGCTCAAAGAAATAGCGCTTATTTCATCCTTAACAAGATTTGTCAGTCCTGCAAGTATTTTTATAATTTCTGAATTAATCTGAGATTTTATTTCTCGTATTCTGTTGTTCAAAGGAACAATCTGCTCAGGTTCAATATAAAAAGTTTTATTCGTTGCCGAAACATCATGAATAATACCTTTTACCTTGTTTTTTGCAGAAGCCATAACTTGAAAAACAATTCTGTCATCTCGTGTTGTGTATATGTTTTCCTGCAAATGCTTTTGAAAATCCGGAGAATTTAAAAGAGATGCAACAGTATTTTTTAGATTTTTTTCATTGTCTTTTAATGCAGAGTATAATCCTTTCAATTCCGGTGTAGCATCAGGTCTTACGCATAAATTTTCATCAAAAGTGTTAAATATTTTTTCTTCAAGCTCTCTGTCTGAGATTAAATTCTGTGCCATTTGTCGAATTAATGCGCCATCATCCAAATTATCCGTTAAAAATTTTTTGACAAGTCTTGATGACTTAAGAGTTTTTGCGACATCAATCAATTCTTCTTCAGAAAGATAATGAGTTCCTAAATTATTTTTTATTGATTTTATATCTGCAACAAATTCAATCGGAATGTCGTTTGGCAAATCTAATATATATTTAGCTTCTCTCGTGCACTGCAAATCTTTATTTATTGCAACAATATCATCATTTGGCAGCAAAGAAAGACAAAGCTCCTTGCTTTGCTTTATTTTTGCAAAGTTAGAAAGATTATCTGCAATCTTGTCAAATTCAAGTGCTTTTAAGCTTTTTTCTACGATATTCATATATATATTTAATGACAATAATAACTAAATTACAACAATCTTGCACTAAATGTTTTTTTAGATAAAATTATAATATAAGAAGGGGAGAAAAATGGTTGTAGAAAGACAAAGAGTAAAAGAACAAGATAAAATAGAAAGACGTTCAAACTTTGAACCTGTTGAGAGTAATTTAACTGATGAACAGATAAAATTAGAAGTTTCAAGATGTTTAAATTGTAAAAATCCGAGATGTGTACAGGGCTGTCCTGTTAATATTCAAATTCCGAGTTTTATTCAAGCAATCAAAGAGGGTGATTTAAACAAAGCCGGTGAAATAATCCGTCAAACGAGTATGCTCCCATCTGTATGTGGCAGAGTTTGTCCACAGGAAAGACAATGTGAAGGAAATTGCATATTAGGTATAAAAGGTGAACCTGTTTCAATCGGTGCACTTGAGAGATACGTTGGGGATAATACAACAGCTGAAGTCCCCGAAATAAAAGAGTCCGGTAAAAAAGTTGCGATAGTCGGCTCCGGGTGCGCAGGATTGACTGCAGCATGCGATCTTAGAAAAGCAGGACACAAAGTTGAAGTTTTTGAAGCTCTGCACGAACTCGGCGGCGTATTAAGATACGGTATACCGCCATTCAGACTTCCACGAAAATTCTTAGACAGAGAAATTAAAAATCTTGAAAATATGGGGGTAAAATTTCACAAAAACGTTATTGTCGGAAAATCTATCACTATTCAGCAACTAAAAGATGACGGGTTTGCCGCTATATTTATAAGTTCAGGCGCAGGACTCCCTAAAATGCTGAATATTAAAGGCGAAAACCTAAACGGAGTATTTTCAGCAAACGAATTTTTGACACGTGTAAATCTTATGCATGCCGGTCAGCCTGATAGTCCTACCCCGTTGAGAGTTGGTAAAAAGGCTGCTATTTTCGGTGGCGGCAATGTTGCTATGGATGCTGCAAGAACTGCAGTCAGAGTAGGTTTTGACGAAGTTTATATTATATATAGAAGAACAGAGAAAGAACTTCCCGCCCGCTTGGAAGAAATTCGCCACGCAAAAGAAGAAGGCATAATTTTCAAGTTCCTTTATGCGCCAAAAGAAATTATTGGTGAAAACGGTTATGTAAAAGCTGTAGAATTGGAAATTATGGAGCTTGGTGAGCCTGACGAATCAGGAAGAAGAAAACCTGTTTCTACAGGTAAATTTGAAACAGTTGAGCTTGATACAGTAATTGTTGCACTTGGAACAGGACCAAACCCTATTATTCAAAAATCGGCACAAGCTGAAGGTTTGAATATCGAAACTGACAAAAGGGGCTATATAGTTGTTGACGCTGATTCAAGAGCAACTAATATAGATTCTGTCTATGCTGGCGGTGATGTTGCACCTGTTGGAGAATCCAACGCAATCAACGCTATGGGCGCAGGTAAAAAAGCTGCAAAAGCAATCAATGAATTTTTAAATAACAAATAAGGATAATAGGCAATGAAAAGTTTGATAGATAAAACTTTAAGTTTTATTTTGGCAATCGGCTTTGTTGTATTGCCTGCAGCTGCATTTGAGCTGGATACTTCTGTTGATGAAGAAATAAGAAAAAATTATAACCCGACAGCTATAGAAAAATCTCTGCCTTCATTACCAAAAACATCACCCACTCAAAAAACAACAACAAAGCAGCCGCAAACTGCACCGCCTAAAAGTTTGCCGACAACAGACTCCACAAAGGCAAAAATCAGAGTAAAAAATATGCCAAATTCTTATTATTCAGTTATTGACAAAACAACTGCCATAAGAATAAAAAAAGGAACAAAATTTAAAGTTAAATCAAACGCTTATCTTGCCGATACAACAAGAACCGGGGTAACTTTTAATTTTACGACATTAGCACCCGTAACCCAAAGATATGTAACAATTCCAACCGGCACAGTTTTTAATGCAATAGTGACAGATTCTCACTCCCCGCAAATTACAGGCAACGGCGGACTGCTTGAAATTGCGGTTACCGGAGTAAACCACAACAGCAACAAGTTTTATGCTAACGGTAAAGTCACAAAAGCAAATCATAAAAAAGTGTTTTTCAATAATATAAAAGGAAAACATCAATATTGGAAAGGTGTTTCAAAGCAAGTTAACAGGGGGCAAAACTTTTACAACAAAACTCAAAGAGCCACAAACAAACTGGCGGGTAATCCTTTCGGCAAAATAATTTCTCCGATTCCTATAGTTTTTGGGACTGTAGTTTATGCTTTTAATTTTATTGGTTCACCTATATTTGCAATAGGCTCAAAAGGCGGAAAACTTTCTATTCCTGCGGGAAGTGAATTTGAAATAAAATTACTGGAAGATGTATACCTGCAGCAGTAGTTTTCCTGAGTCCTTTATGTAGTGTATTTTTTGTAAATTTGTTGTTTTAAATGTTAATTCAGACTATAATAAAATGCGTAGATTTATACAGTAAGGAGAGTTTATGATGAAAAAATTTGCATCTAAAATAATGTCAGCTCTTGCTTTGACATTATTGTGTCTGCCTGCATATTCCAGTGAGGCGGATTTAGTTGTTCCAAGCATCAAAGACGTAAATCCTGATTTCTTTAATTACCTGCTTATAGGTATAGGAATTTCGGTTTTAGGTTTGATTTTTGGATTTATTGAATTTTTTAGAATTAAAAAATTGGACGTTCATTCAGCTATGGCTGATGTTGGGAATACGATTTTCGAAACCTGTAAAACTTATTTGGTTCAACAAGGTAAATTCTTGTTTGGTTTGGAAGTTTTGATCGGTTTATGTATAGCTTTTTATTTTGGTTATTTGCAGCATATGCCGCTTAAAAATGTACTTATAATTTTAGGCTGGTCAGTAATCGGTATTTTAGGATCTTATGCAGTTGCTTGGTTTGGGATAAGAATGAATACTTTGGCTAATGCAAGAACAGCATTTGTTTCACTAAAAGGAAACCCTTTAAATATATTGAATATTCCTTTGAAAGCCGGCATGTCAATCGGTGTATGTCTTGTATCAGTTGAGTTGATACTGATGCTAACAATCCTGTTATTTGTACCTGGCGAAATTGCAGGTGCTTGCTTTATCGGTTTTGCAATCGGTGAATCTTTAGGCGCTTCTGCCCTTCGTGTAGCAGGCGGTATATTTACAAAAATTGCAGATATCGGATCTGACTTGATGAAAATTCAATTCGGCATAAAAGAAGATGACCCGAGAAATCCGGGTGTTATTGCAGACTGTACAGGTGACAATGCAGGCGATTCTGTTGGCCCTACCGCTGACGGATTTGAAACATATGGTGTAACAGGTGTTGCGCTTGTTTCATTTATTTTGCTTGCAGTTGTCGGTCAGGAAAATCAAGTTCAACTTTTGACTTGGATTTTTGTTATGAGATTCCTGATGATTGTTACATCTGTTGTAGCATACTGGTTTAACGGATTGGTTGACAAATTCTATGCGGCAAAAACAAAAAAATTCGATTTTGAAAAACCTTTAACCAACCTTGTTTGGTTAACTTCTATATTATCAATCGGTATGACATTTGGCGTAAGCCACTGGTTGTTGTCTGATTTGGGCGGCAATTTATGGTTGATTCTTTCAACTATAATTTCTTGCGGAACTTTGGGCGCAGCATTAATACCTGAGTTTACAAAGATATTTACATCACCAAAAGCTAAACATACGGAAGAAGTTGTAACAGCATCTCGTGAAGGTGGTTCTTCTCTAACAATTCTTTCAGGTGTTGTTGCAGGAAACTTCTCAGCATTCTGGATTGGTATGGTAATCGTTCTTTTGATGGGACTTGCTTATTATGCATCAACATTCATTCCTGAAGGTTTAATGATATACAGCTCCGTATTTGCATTCGGACTTGTTGCGTTTGGTTTCTTAGGAATGGGCCCTGTTACAATCGCCGTAGATTCGTACGGTCCTGTTACTGATAATGCACAATCAGTTTATGAATTATCATTAATTGAAGATATTCCAAATGTCAGCGAAGATATTGAAAAAGAATACGGTTTCAAACCGGACTTTGACAATGCTAAAAAATATTTGGAAGAAAATGACGGAGCAGGAAATACATTCAAAGCAACATCAAAACCTGTACTTATCGGTACTGCGGTTGTTGGTGCGACAACAATGATTTTCTCGCTTATACTTGTTATTAAATCTACTTTAGGCATAGAGCCGGAAATGATCTTGAATATCTTAAATCCTTATACATTGCTTGGTTTCTTGTCAGGCGGTGCGGTAATTTACTGGTTCTCAGGAGCATCAATGCAGGCTGTTACAACAGGTGCTTATTCTGCTACAGAATACATTAAAGATAATATAAAACTTGATGATGCATCATCAAAGAGTGCAAATGTTGCAAATTCAAAAGAAGTTGTAAAAATTTGTACTCAATATGCTCAAAAAGGTATGATTAATATCTTTATTGCGTTGTTTGCATTTGCACTTGCTTTTGCTTGTTTATCAGCTCCAAGCTGCATAACTTCAGCTCCTGTAGCATTCTTTGTAAGCTACTTGATTGCAATTGCCGTATTCGGTTTATTCCAAGCCGTATTTATGGCAAACGCCGGCGGTTGCTGGGATAATGCAAAGAAAATTGTTGAAGTTGATTTGGCAGAAAAGGGAACACCCCTTCACGAAGCAACAGTTGTCGGTGATACAGTGGGTGACCCGTTCAAGGATACTTCTTCAGTTGCAATGAACCCGATTATCAAATTTACAACGTTATTCGGACTTCTTGCAATGGAAATTGCAATCTCTGAATCTTTCAGATGTATTGCGCCAATTGCAGGCTGGATATTCTTAGTTGTAGCTTTGATATTCGTAATCCGTTCATTCTATGCGATGAGAATTCCGACAGCTAAATAAACAAATCTAATAAAAAAGGGTGCACAATATGTGCACTCTTTTTTTGTGTTATTATAAAAGAAAAAAGGAAAAATCATGAGTTTAACAGTATATTTAGGGATAGATGTTGGTTCAGTTACAACAAAGCTTGCTTTGGTTGATGAAAAAGGCAAATATGTAGACAGTTATATGTTAAGAACGGCCGGAAAACCTGTCGATGCAGTACAAAAAGGATTGAATGAGCTTTATGCAAAAAAAATAACAGATTATGATGTTATGGGAGTCGGTACAACAGGTTCAGGCAGAAATCTTGCCGGAGCTTTGGTTGGTGCTGATGTTATAAAGAATGAAATTACAGCACATGCTGTTGCTGCGAGCATCAATGTACCAGGTGTTCAGACAATACTTGAAATCGGCGGTCAGGATAGCAAAATAATAATTCTTCGTGACGGTATTGTAACTGATTTTGCAATGAATACAGTTTGTGCAGCAGGTACCGGAAGTTTCTTGGATCATCAGGCTCAAAGATTAAATGTACCTATTGAAGAATTTGGAGAAACAGCCTTAAAATCAGAAAACCCTGCAAGAATTGCCGGAAGATGCGGTGTATTTGCCGAAAGCGATTTAATTCATAAACAACAATTAGGATACCCTGTTGAAGATTTGTTGTATGGCTTATGTCAGGCGCTTGTCAGAAATTATCTTGCGAATTTGGCCTTAGGTAAGGAGCTTTTACCTGTATTTTCTTTTCAAGGCGGTGTTGCGACAAACACAGGTATGGTAAAAGCTTTTGAAGAAGAATTGGGACACGAAATTATAGTTCCTGATCATCACCAAACTATGGGAGCAATCGGTGCTGCTCTTTTAGCGATGGAAAATCACCAATATACAGAGACTCCTACAAAATTTAAAGGTTGGTCAGTCGGTGAAATGAATTTCCATTCAATCACTTGCGATTGCAACGGCTGTTCAAACAATTGTGAAGTAATTACAATTGTTGAAGGCGGCGAAGACATTCACCACGTTGAAAAAATAAAAGACATTAAAGGTAATATCATTGCTCGCTGGGGTGGCACTTGCGGACGTTGGGATATATCGTAGTATTTATTGAGTAATTTTGTGCTAATATTCTGTTATGGCAGATTTAGATTCTACTTTTACAAATATGAAAAAGAAATACCGTGAAATATTTCAAAAGTCAATAGAGGCTATTCAAGCTCGAATTGATAAATTAAAGCCTGTTGATTTTGACGGTGATATTTTTGATACATATGAGATAAATACCAAAGGTAATCATTGGCAAAAAGCGGTACTTGATATGTTTGAGAATGATATTTCTCATGAAATTTATCGTAAATGGAAAGAAATTATTGAGTACAGAAACAATTTTGAATGTAAAGGGTGTGCAACTTGTTGCAACCTTGCTTGTTCGGAATTTTCTCCTCAAGAACTGAATAAAAAAGCTCAAGACGGTGATAATTTTGCAAAACAGTTTACGGGCATATTCGTTCCCTATGAATCAAAAGAGCAAGCGGAAAAATTTTATCCTGAATATTTGAAACTTTTATCTGAAAATGTTGAAGGGAATGTATATTTTTATCATTGCCCGAAATTAACAAAAGATAAAAGATGTTCAGATTATGAAAACAGACCGGATATTTGCAGGCATTTTCCGGATAATCCACTTGATATATTGCCTGAAAGCTGCGGATTTTATGAATGGAAAAAAGAGGTTGAACCTGTTTGTATGATGCTTCATGCTATGGTAGAAATTATTGATTATTACAAAACAAAGATAGGGGAATTATAGTGGAAACTTTATCGGGACTGAATTTAAAAGAGATAGAACAAATAACTGATAGTCTCGGAGCATCAAAATTTCGAGCACGTCAAATTCACAATTGGATTTATCTGAAATCCGTAAAAACGATTGATGAAATGACAGATTTATCAGTTAAATTCAGAGAAGAATTAAAAAATATTGCAAAAGTAACAGATGTAAAAATTAAAGTAAAGCAAGAAAGCTCTGACGGAACAATAAAATATCTGCTTGAATATCCTGACGGCGAATGTGTTGAAACTGTTTTAATGAGGTTTGATAACAGAGCTAACCTTACAGCTTGCGTAAGTTCTCAGGTCGGATGTGCAGTGAATTGTACTTTTTGTGCAACAGGTAAAAGGGGATTTATCAGAAATCTTTCTTATAAGGAAATAATAGAACAGGTTTTAACAATTCAAAGAGACACAGGTTTGAAAGTTACTAACGTTGTTTTTATGGGACAGGGTGAGCCGCTTTTGAATTTAGATAATGTTTTGGTTGCAATGAAAATTTTTAATGACAATTTTCAAATAGGAGCAAGAAGATTGACAGTTTCTACATCAGGAATTATTGATGGCATAAACAGGCTAGCCGAAAATGATATGCAATCAACTCTCGCAATTTCTTTGCATGCTCCAAATCATGAAACACGTGCAAAATTAATGCAAATAGAAAATAAATATTCAATGCCTGAACTTAAAAAAGCACTAAAAAAATATATAGAAAAAACAGGAAGAAGAATAACAATAGAGTATCTTTTGATAAAAGATTTGAATGATACTATTGAAAGTGCTAAACAGCTTGTTGATTACTTGAAAGATATAAAGTGTAATATAAATTTGATTCCGTATAATCCTACTGAAAAAAATGATTATAAAAAACCCTCAGGAAATTCTATAATGAGGTTTAAATCGTTGTTGGAACAGGCAGGGAAAAAGGTTACGGTAAGGCTTGAACGGGGGGCTGATATTGATGCCGCTTGCGGTCAGTTGAGAGGAAAAGTTGAATGAAAGCACTAATACAAAGAGTAAAAAATGCATCAGTCAGTATTGATAATAAACTATATTCATCAGTAAATTCCGGTTTGTTGGTTTTTGTTGGTGTTGAAAAATCCGATAACTGTATTAATGCAGAAAAACTTGCGGAAAAGATTTTAAAATTAAGGATTTTCGAAGATAAAAATGAAAAAATGAATCTTTCAGTGTCAGATGTGAAAGGTGAAATTCTTGTGGTTTCACAGTTCACCTTGTGCGGCGATTGCAAAAAGGGGACTCGTCCCTCGTTTGACAATTCTGCTCCGCTCGATAAGGCCGAAGAATTGTACGAATATTTTGCAGCTTTAATTAAGCAAAGCGGTTTGAAAGTTGAAACAGGAAAATTTAGGGCACATATGGAAATTTCCCTCGTAAACGACGGCCCCGTTACTTTTTGGCTAGAAAAATAGTGCATGACTTGCAAAATTTTCAAAAGTATGTTATAATCTTAATATCAATATTGAGTTATTTTTGAGGAGACTTTTTTACCTAGGTTATTTTAAATTAAGAGGCTTTTAATATGTATGTAAACAAGTGTATCAAATGCGGTCGCGAATTTGAAACAAAAAACCCCAAAAGAGTTATCTGTCCTGATTGTCTGTATCCTGATAAGAATATGATGGTTTCGCCGTCAGGTGATGCTCCTGCAACTGAAGAAGTTAATACTCCGGCACAAGAACCGTTGAACGGTTATAGCGTCGGTGGCAGTGAGGAACCGACAAGGTATTATAGTGCAGGTGGCAACGATCAACTTCGTTATAATAGACCGCAACAGCAAAGACCAAATTACAGGTACAACAATAACCGTCAACAAGGCGGATATAACAGAGGTCAGCAAAGCGGATATAATAATCGCTATAACAATAACCGTCAACAAGGCGGAGGATATAACCGCCAACAGGGTGGGTATAACAGGCCTCAACAGGGTGGCGGATACAATAACAGATTTAATAATAACAGAAGACCGCAACAAGGCGGATTTAACAGAGGCCCCCAACAAAGACGTCCTCAGATGAGAAAAGCTCCAAAACAGCTTTTAATAAGCAAGGAGCAATTAGAACAAATTGAATTACTTTATAAGCAAATGCTACCGCTTCCAAATCCGGATTGTCATGAAGTAATTGGTGAAAAAATCGGTTTGGAACCAAGAAAAGTTTTCTTTGGCATTAATTTGGTTAGACAAAAAATGATGTTGCCCAAATTACCTTTCCCGAAAAGAAAGTTGGCAATATCACCGGATCAGCTTTTTGCTATTAAGAATTTATATGAACCATTATTACCGTTGCCGCCGATTGGTTGTCACAAGATTATTGCGGCTCAATTGAAGATGGATGAATGGAGAGTTCATGTTGGTATTGGTTTAATTCGCTCTCAGATGGGACTCGGTCGTTGGAATGAAGATAGGCCTGATATTCCTGAAGAATTTAAGAAAAAAACAGAAGAAGCACCGGTTGAAGAAAAGCCAAAAAGAGGCAGAAAAAAGAAGACTGAAGAAGAATAATTGTTATGCCAAAGTATGTTTCTGTTGGTAAGATTCTGAATTTTCATGGTATAAAAGGTGAAGCAAAAGTTGGCTTTACTAAAAATCAAGAGGATTTTTTTTGTTCTTTAAAATCTGTTTATATCAAATCCGGTGGTGAATACAAACTTTTAAAGATAGAAAATATCAGATTGAACAAGTCTTTTGCGCTGGTAAAATTTGAGGGAATAAATTCTATAAACGAACTTTTGACTTATAAAGGAGCATTTTTGTATGTTGAGGAATCAACAATCAGAGAGTCATTAGATGAGGATGAATTTTTGATAGATGAGCTGGTTGGTTTATCTGTTTATGATTTAAACGACAAAAAGCTTGGTTTTGTTGTAGGTGTTTCTAATAACGGTGCAAGTGACCTGTTGTCTGTAAAAACAAATTCAAAAAAAGTTGTTTTAATCCCTTTTGTAAAAGCAATAGTTATTGATGTAAAAGTTAAGGAAAAGAAAATAACAATAAATAATATTGAGGGTTTGTTGGAATGATTTTTGATGTAATGACATTGTTTCCTGAAATGATTGAAGATTATTGCAATTACAGTATAATGAAGCGTGCAGTTGATAATGATGTATTTGTTGTTAATACTGTAAACCCCAGAGATTTTACACTTGATAAGCATAAAAAAGTTGATGATACCCCGTATGGCGGCGGTGCAGGAATGGTTTTGATGGCACAACCATATGTGGATGCTTTTGAAAGTATAAAAAAGTGTGAAAAATCAGTAACTATAATGCTATCTCCGCAAGGAGTCCCGCTTAATGATGATATAGTTAATGAGCTGTCAAATTATAATCAAATAATATTAATGTGCGGTCATTACGAAGGATTCGATGAAAGAATCAGAGAAATAATAAAACCGAGAGAAATTTCACTCGGAGATTTTGTCCTTACCGGTGGTGAATTACCTGCTCTTTGTCTTATAGATGCCGTTAGCCGCAAAATTGAAGGAACTTTGGGAAAGATTGAATCTGCAGATGAAGATAGTTTTTCAAATGGATTGATAGAATATCCTCATTACACAAAACCGAGAGATTATAGAGGTTATAAAGTCCCTGAAGTACTTCTAAACGGAAATCACAAAGAAATAAACGAATTCCGTCTACAGCAGAGTATTGAAAGAACAAAAGCAAAACGTCCTGATTTATACAAAAAATGGGTTAAGAGTAATTAATATTTTCTGTTCAGATCGTTGTAGTGTCCAAATCCAAGAATATCTTTAAAGAATTTTAGTCCTGCGTATAAACCGAGACCTATTGCAGAAGCTTTTCCTGCCAAACCTTTGGCAAATACTGCACCGAGACCAAGTCCTAAAGGTACAACATCGTTAATTAACATTTGTCCGACACCTCTAAAGTAACCTATGGTTGAGTTGACAAAATGCCTGATATTGCTGTCCATTTCAAATTTATGAACACCATTTTTTAAATCGGAAGTCGTTGTACTCGGACTTGATAAATACTGAGTATTGCTATAAGTACTCATACAAGCATCGGCATCTTTACGCTTTGCATAACTGTCAGCCTCTATTTTTCCGAGTATATGTGCATCATAGGCAACAAGCCCTAATGCGGCTATACCTGTACCTCTGGTTAAATACTTTGCTATATTCGGTTTGCTAAATATTTTTCCGATACTCATAATTTACCTTTTATTGTTGGTTTTGTACTTGACTTTGGTTTTGAGTTTTGTTTTCTGTTTTTGTTTCAGTCTTTTTTGTTGTATTTTTTACTTCAACTTCTTTTTCTACTTTTTGTCCTGACATTTTCAAAAGGACTTCGCTTGCTTGAAGTGCATCCTGTCCGTATCCGGATGCTGAATTTTGCATTTGTTGAAGAATATTAACCGTAAGTTCATCACCAGTTACTATTCTTGAGTTAAGAGCACTCATTGCAAGTACTCTTATTGGTGTATGTGGATCTTGCAGCATTTTGTTTATAAGAGCGTTAAGAGCTTTGTCATCTTTTCTTTTGTTGTCTTCTTCAAGCCTTGCTACAACCTCTTTTGCACCCATCATACGAACTTCTTTGTCCTGGCTGTTAAGATAATTTTCGAGATTCTTAATATATTCATCAGTTAATTGAACAACTTCACGTTTTTCTGTTTTTTTGTCAGAAGAAGTTGCTTGATTTGTGTTATTTTGACTTACAAGTCCGTTTACATTTCCGTTTTGTCCCCAATTATTAGTATAATAGCCTGACGGATAGCATCCGCTTGCGGTATTTGTACCGTAACTTGGTGCATTTACGTTATAAACCGGAGCTGTAGCTCCCGGTGGTGTTACAGACGGATTAAATATTTGAATATTTACACCCGAATAGTTTGGAACAGATACATTTTGTCCTTGAGGTGCACTTGCAGATTGAATAGGAGCTTGTGCATATTGAGGTTGTACAGATTGAATTTGTTCCGAAACCTGACAAGGTTGACACATTTGCGGCTGATATTGAACAGCAGGCTGAGACGGTGCTGTTTGATATTGAATATTTGGAACTGCTTGCGCTATGTTTTGTTGTCCTACAGAATTTTGCATGTAAAACTACCCTTTACTACTACTTACTTTAATAAAGTATTTTTATATTAATTTATTGCTTTAATTTTAAGAAATGTTAAAATTTTTTTAATAAAATAAAAAAATATATAATTAAACTATGACTGCATATGAAGAAAACTATTTAAATCAGCGTCCTCAGTCATTGTGTAAAATGTGCGGTAAGTGCTGTAGATTTGTGACCATTCCTCAGACTTATGAAGAAATACAACAGATGGCATCTCAGGGGCATTCAGGCGCAATTGATTTTTTACGTTTATTTGAGCCTTATGAGAGTATAGATGAGGCTAGAAAGTTAGATGCTGCAACAGTAGATAATGTTATACGACTTCATAAATTAGACGGAAAATTTGATGAAAATTTAAAATTTTATCATTGCAGATTCATAAGAGATGACAATTTGTGCGGAAATTATGAAAACAGGCCGACATTATGTAATCATTTTCCGTCAACTCCTTGGGCAATTGTACCTCCTGAGTGCGGGTTTGAAGGCTGGCTTTTTTGGAAGCGTGAAGAAATAAAGCAAAAAGTCAGAAAAGAAAAAGAAGAATTAATAGAACTAAGTTTTTTAAAACAAAAAACGCAAGACCCTCAAAAAATCGAAAAAATTGAATTGGTAGAACAAAAACTCCAAAGAAACATAGATATGTATAAGAAGTACGGTTCTGAAAATTGGTAAAGGTATTGCTTAGCTTAATAGTATTTTATCAGCTTTTCTCTGATAAAATTCTGTATTAATATTCAAGCGTTCTCCAATTTTTAGGAGTTTTTCAACGAATTTTTTGTTTGAAGGACTTTTTGATGATGTTTCAAGTACATCGCCAATGCGGTGGAATATTTTTGTAAAATAAATATTTTGAGCTTCTGAAATGTCAACTTGAAGATCCAAAGCCTCAATATTATCAAAAAGTTCGATTATTGCGCTCGCCTGCTGTATTTCAAAGCTATATACAAGTCTGTTAATATTTTGTAGAATTTTTGCACTAAAGATTTGGTTAGATTGCTGTTTATCCATTTGAATATTAATTCTTTTGGCTTCGTAGTTTAAATCTTTCGCCTGTTGAATTAAATCTTCGTCAAGAAAACCGTCTGAGCTTGCTACCAAATCATTAAATTTATGACTTAACGCATATGCGGCAGATATCTTGAATTCATTTGGAATATCTAATCCCAAGTTCTGAAGATGATATATAGAACCCTTACCATCGTCATACATATCTTTATATATTTGTGCGAATTTTTCTAACTTGCCTTTTAATAGTATTTGTAAAATTTTACGTCTTTCTTCAATAAATATATCTTTTAGTGTGAAATATTCTTTTCCAAAATATTCATCCATTGTACGAATAATTTCGGTTAACGGGTTTATTAAGAACAACTTAATCAAATTATTTTTTATTTCGTTGTATTCGTTATCATCAGAATATTCTTTTATAGCGCAATGAAAATCGCCGCCTGTATATTGAATAAGCGCAAATAAAAGATTGGATTTTTGGAATGTTATTTTTGACTTAATTTCAATATTACCTATAACAAGATTAGCGCTGCCTTTGCTTACACGTTTATATGCTTTGCGTGTAATTTTATAGCAATATACGTCTTCTTCGTCCTCAAAATCCTGATACAAAGATGATAGTGCCCATAAACTTGCAATTTGTTTCAAAGTTACCCTTGACGGTTTTACGTATTTTTCATAAATGTCTTTTCCGCTGCCGTGTTCAGGCAGGTTGCTTTTTGCTTCTGAGAGTATATTTGTAAAATTTTCTTCCAGATTTTTATCAGTAAATTTTGCTGCAAGTTGGATTGAACGTGCCGCATACTTCATAATCTGAACAGTTTCAATGCCTGAAATTTCTGAGAAAAACCAACCGCAGCTTGTGTACATTAACAAGTTTTGACGCTGAATTTCCAACAACTCCATAGCTTTAACTTTATCTTCATCAGTCAAGTCCGGTTTGAAATTTTCTGTCTGAAAACGTTTTACATTTTGTTCCCCTCTGTCAAGGATTACGTCTATATATTTGTTTCTTACATCCCAAACGTCATACTTAAAATATTTAGATCCTTCTGTTTCGTACACTTTTACAAGTTCGTCTCTCAAATAATCAAGAGCTTCTCTGAGCGGTTTTCTCCATTTCTGGTTCCATCCCGGATGACCTCCTGTTGAACATCCGCAATCTTCTTTCCATCTGCCGACACCATGAAAACAGCTCCAGCTTGAAGCCTGTTTGATTTCAACCTCACAATCACTTCTGTATTTTTCAAGAAATTCTGCGTAATTTGTAATTATAAAACCTTCATCTTTTGCTCTTATTTTAAGAACATAAGCAAGTGCCATATCCCCGAATTTTGTATGGTGACCGTAGCTTTCGCCGTCTGTTGCTATATTAACAAGCTGCGGGAAATTTCTACAATCCGATACACCCTCTTTTAACCTTTTTACAAATTTGTTGCCGTCAGTTAAAAGTTCATCAAAAGCTACAGACCGTGATATTGCGCCGTCATAAAAAAATAAGTCTATAAATTTTCCCGGAGCGGATTTGATATTGTATCTGTATGAGCGGGCAGGGTCAATATTTCCCCAGCTTACATCAGTCCAATTCTTATCATTTTTATTTTTAAACTTGTCTGCCTGATAAGGTGAAAGTACTGTAAATTTGATACCGTTTTCTTCCAAAAGTCTGAGTGTATCATCATCCACAGCAGTTTCAGCAAGCCACATACCTTCGGGCTTTCTGCCAAATCTGTATTCAAAATCTCTGATTCCCCATAATATTTGAGTTTTTTTGTCCTGTTCGTTTGCAAGGGGCATAATTATATGATTGTACACTTGAGCCATTGCATTACCATGTCCTGAATGCTCAGATGCACTTTCAATATCTGCTTTTATAATTCGTTCATAAGTTAGCGGGGCAAAATGTTCAAGCCATGACAAAAGTGTCGGACCAAAATTAAAACTCATGTGTTCATAGTTGTTTACTATATCAAGAATTTTGTTTCTGTTGTCAACAATTCTTGAAACCGAATTGGGGTTGTAGCATTCTTTGTTAATTCTCTCATTCCAATCATGAAATGGAAGTGCACTATCCTGCAACTCAATAGACTCCAACCACGGATTTTCTCTCGGTGGTTGATAAAAGTGCCCGTGTATCGTTAAAAATACTTCCTTATTCTTATCGCCCATATCTTAACTCCGATATTTTAATTTTGTGTTTTTGGTTTTGAACTTATAACTTTAAATGTTGAGGCATCCATCCAAGGATCTCCAAGTGCTGTCGAAAATACTTTGCCGCTAAATTCTACAATATCACCTGAATTTAATTCAATATATTTTTCGGCCTCTGTTCTGTTTAAAAATATTTTTAATTCTGATAACGGGATGTTATGATTGTAAACATCCGGTCTCTGAATTAAAAATGAAATGTAATTTTCAGAACTTCTCATTGCAGGCTTGTAGTCAAGTCCAAGTGTAGAAAATTTATCAAATTTTGCTCTTATCGTTATGGTTTTATTAAGATAAGCGTAAGGCTTTGCAACAACATTGAGAGGATTAACGGTTAATGATTGAGTCTGAGCTTGTGTATAATTTTTATTAATATTTGTTTGTTGTGATATTTGATTTGTTAAAGGTGCTGAAGTTGGCATTGAAGTTGAGGCACAGACAGCAATTCCGACTAATAATGCAAATATAGTTATATAATTCTTGATTTTATTCATTTTTATGTTCCTTTTTTTCAATAATATAATAACATATATTTTTTATTTTGTAACTACCCGAATAAATAATATATATTTTCATAATTAAAAATTTATGTTAATATTTTCGTAAAGGAGTAGGTTTTATGAAATCAAAATTTTCACCTATAAGTTATGCGATAATATTTGTATTGTTTGCTGCTTTTGTGATGATTTTTAGTTCACCTATGATTGTAAGAAATTATAAAGATGCTACTCCAAATCGTTCGGAATCGGCATATACGAATTCTGTTCAAAAGTCTGACGAGATTTCACAAAGCAGGTATATTGAGGGAAATGAGGATACTGATATTGTTGAATTGGAACGCAGATTTAATAGAAGACTGGATGATATAGAGAGAAGAACAAATCAAAATCAAATATACAGCAAACAAATTTCTGATAAATACATATGTTCAATAGAAGGCGGATTAAATGAAGACGGAGTAGTTGTCCCTATTGATCCGGAAAACCCTCCGGCAAAATTTGTTTTTGCTTGTGAATACAGAAGATAAATAACAAAAAACACCCGACAAAATAGTCAGGTGTTTTTATTTATAAGTAATAAACTATTCAACTTCAATAGCGCTTACAGGACAAGAATCTGCAGCTTCTTTAACACAATCCATATTGTCAGCTACTGCTGATTCATTAACTTGTGCTACACCATCTACTGAAAATACTGCGTCGCAAATTGATTCACAAGCGCCGCATCCGATACAAGAATCGTTTACTTTTACTGCCATTTTAATTTCTCCTTATATATTACATTACAATTTGTGGATTTCTCCACAGGACAATTTTAATATAAAATAATTTAAATTTCAATTACCTTTATTAATTTCTTATAGTTAAATATCAAACAACTTATGAAGTCTTGTTCTTATATCATCTTCGTCAAGTTCATTGGTAATTTTATTCAAATCTATTGCCATTTGATAGTAATTTGCAGCGTCATTTATAAATCCCATTTCCTGACTTGCTCTGCCGGCATTAAAATATGCAAGTGTGTAATTAGGATTGAGTTCAACTGCAGTTTCAAAATATTCAAGAGCTTCTTCAGCATCATTTAAACCGTCAAGATATATTATGCCAAGATTATTCTGTGCAAATGCATTATCAGGATTAAGATCAATTGCTTTATGAAAGGAAACCAGTGCTTCTTCCAAATAATCTTTTTCCCAGAGTGCAATTCCTGCTTTTGAATATCCTCTTGCATCTTCGGGGTTAAGTGTTATTGCATCGCAGTATGTTCTTATTGCGCTGTCTAAATCATATGATGCCATGTAAACATCGCCTAATGATATGAGCAAATCGTAATTGTTCGGATCAAGTATTATACCTGCTTGATAAGTAGAAACTGCAGCTTCAATATTTCCTTTTACTTCTGCATATATAGAACCGAGTGCCTGACATACAATGGATGTCCATTCAGTGTCAGGATTAAGAGCTATGGCTTTTTGATAATGTTCAATGGCGTCATCATACAACTCTGCTTTTGTATATGCATATGCAAGTGAATTGTTATAAAAAGGATTTTCGCTATCCTGTTCAACTGCCAGTTTGAATGCGCTTATCGAATTTATTTTATCTTCTTTTTTTAGATACAAATGTCCGAGTTCATAATATATTTGGGGGGTATCAATATTAAATTCAAGCAATCTTTCATAGCAATCAATTGTTTCATCGTTGTTATCCGGAAAATATGTTTGTAATACTGTCGCAAGTTTTATTAATACTTCTCTGTTTAACGGATTTGCTTCCAAAACTTTTCTGTAACAGTCAACGGTTATGTCATATTCTTTGTTTCTTAAAGCTATGTCACCCATTTTGTTGTAGAATATTTCACCATGATTTGTGTCTGCTATAGCTTTTTTGTACAGATTTTCTGCAACAGGGTACATTTTGAATTTTTCTAAAAATTTTCCTACTGTATTATAAGTGAATACAGAAAAATCATCAGAAATGTTTTTATAAAACATTTTCATTGACGGTTTGTCCCATGCAAGCATTATGCTTCCTGAGATAAAATAATATAAAAAGCTAAAATAATCGCTTGGGGATGCGTTTTTGGTGTTTATTTTTTGCAATAAAGATTGGGATAATATAAGTCTTGGTCTTGCAGAATTTAGCCTGCTGGCTTTTATTGCGGATTTGAATTCCTGTTCTGCTGATTTAAAATCCTGTGCTATTTTTAGGAAAAATCCGGTATATAAATGTGCGTTTATATTTTGAGGAGCCAGTGATATCGCTGTTTTACATTGTTCTATAGCTGTTTCAATACTGATTTGTCCCTGTTCCCACATTAGAGTTGCAAGTCTATAGTAAGCTTCCGGCATGGAAGGGTCATATTTCACCGCATCAATGTAGTTTTCAATGGCTTCTTGCAAGTCATTGTTCTGTTGGTAAATAAGAAATTTTTCGTGCGCCAACCTTGCCTTTTCCAAAAACTCTCTTGCTTTTGTCGGGTTTGCGGCCTTTATCGGCTGTAATAATGTTTGTTCTGACATCAATGAGCTCCAATAAGATGTGTTTAGCATGTATTATCTCGACACATACTATAATAAACTTTACAAAACTTAATTAATATCGTCTAAGTGGTGTAGAAATTTATATGAAATTATATATACAAAAATAAAAAAAGGGGGCTTATGCCCCCTGAGATTTTGGATTATTTTTTAATAACTTTTTTTTCGTTTTTTGTTTTAGTTTTTTTAGAAGTTCCGTTTCCGATTGTCCAGTTCAGTCCTGCCTGCAAGCCAACACCGTTACGTCCTCCGTTTGTAATGTAGGTTTGGAAGTAGCCGACAAATCTTTCACCCCAAGTTTTTCTGACGCCTACACCGTATTTTACGAAAGGTTTGACAGACATCTCAGGCAAAGATACGTTATTAGCTCTAAATTTTGTATCATCCATTATGTTCCAAATCATTGCAACA